>Ga0193753_10000127_pt1 | contig 70541 bp, 63 predicted proteins | sample H1c2metaG_FD_144925 | JGI IMG/M metagenome (GOLD analysis project Ga0193753, IMG submission 144925) | Soil microbial communities from a riparian zone of the East river system, Colorado, United States - H1c2 | ecosystem: Environmental > Terrestrial > Soil > Riparian zone | place: USA: East...
CTACCGCGGCGGGATCGAGCGGCGCGTCGGCACGACCCAGCTGGTCGGGCCGTTCCAGGATCCGGCCAGCCCGCCGTGCAGCGCGCGGCTCCTGGTCGGGCAGGGCCTGCTCGACGACGGGCGGGCCGGGCCGGGCACGCTGGCCCACCTGGTCGCGGCGCTGGTCGAGCGCGAGATGGACGGCTTCGATGCCTTCCCGGTCGGCGCCTTCCAGCGCGTGCGCGCGGTCCGGATCCGCTGGGTCGGGTCGAGGCCGAAGCAGCCCGGTCACCTGCGGGTCGCGCTCGAGCTCGGCTTTCACCGGGCCGCGCTGGAGCTGACGATCCGGCTCGAGACCCACATCGTCGGCGGCCAGCTGCGCCTGTCCTCGCGCGCGGAGGCGCGGGTGAAGCTCGACAACCGCCTGGTCCAGTGGATGAGCGACCTCATCGACGGCGACGAGATCGCCGCGCGCATGGCCCGGCGCGAGATCGCCGCCGCGCTCGACCAGGTCATGACCGCCCCGCCGCCCCTGCCGCTGGGGCGCGGTCGCGCGCTCGAGCTGGCCTACTGCCCGGGCCGCGACATCGAGGTGGTGGACGGCTCGCACGCGTCGGTGCCGCTCGCGGTCGCGCTGGCTCCGGCCGCGGCGGCGGCGCGCAGGGCAGGGCGGGTCGGCGCCCCGGTGCTCCTGCCACCGGCGCCGGCGCTGGCCGGGCCGCCGGCCGCGATGACCGCGCCGCTCGCCATCGAGCTGGACGGCAACGCGCTCAACGGGCTGCTCTACGTCCTCTGGGCCACCGGCTACCTCGAGGAGTCGCTGGCCGGCAGCGGGATCGTCGAGCGCTTCAACCGCGACCCGATCGTGGCCGAGCTCCTGAGCGTGCGCGCGCGCGGGCCGTCGCTGCCGTTGCCGCCGACGCTGGCGCCGTCGACCCGCCCCGGCCAGAGCTACCAGATCGGCGTGGCCAGCGCGCTCCTGCTCGAGGACGGCGCGCTGCGCACCCCGGCGCACCTCTTCGGCCGGGCCGGCTTCGACCTGGCCGCGTCGGAGCCGGATCGTCCAGCCGGGCTGGCCCCGCGCCTGTCGCTCCACGAGCTCGGCCTCACCTGCGAGCCAGCGCCGGGCCTGCTCGAGCCGTGCTACCCGGAGCTGGCCGCGCAGCTCATCGAGCGAGCGCCCGAGGTGCACGACCAGCTCTCGGCCTGGTTCAGCGACCTCCTCGGCCGCCTGCTGGTCGACCAGGAGATCGCGCCGGCCGGATCGCTGGCGCGCTTTCGCCTGCGCCGGAGCGCGATCCACCCGCCGCCGCCCGGTCAGCACGGCCCGCTGCGCATCGACCTCCTGGGGGTGCTCGAGAGCGCGCCCTGACGACCGGGGATGCGCCCTGGGGGCCGGGTGGCGCCGGAGCGAGATTCATCCCGCGAACTCATCGATATGACGCGGGCGGCCGGTGGCTCGCGCCGTGCACGATGCTGGTCATCATGCGCTCTAGCCTCGCCTCGACTGTCCCCGGCCTCGCCGCCGGCCTCCTCGTCCTCGCCGCCTCCCCTGCCGCGCGCGCTCACGTCCAGATCGCCGTGCCACTGCAGCGCCACGCCGAGATGAAGGCCGGCCCGTGCGGCCTGGCCGGCGGCGAGCGCAGCGACAACGTGTGCGAGTTCCAGCCCGGATCGGTCATCACGGTCGAGTGGGACGAGACGGTCGAGCACCCGGGCCACTTCCGGGTGAGCTTCGACGACGACGGCGTCGACGGCTTCGCGGACCCGACCGACTACGACGACTTCTACACCGCGCCGAGCGTGCTGGTGGACGACATCCCCGACCGCGACGTCGACGCCGACGGCAACCGGCGCTACTCGCTCGAGGTCACCCTGCCCGACGTCGAGTGCGACAACTGCACGCTCCAGCTCATCCAGGTCATGAGCGACAAGATGCCGTGGGGGCCGGAGGGCGGGAAAGACCTCTACTACCAGTGCGCCGACCTGGTGCTCTCGCGCACCGCGCCGGCCACGCCGGCACCGGGCTGCGCCAGCGAGCGCACCGGCGACAGCGATGCCGGGCCCACCGGCCAGCCGGACGCCGGCACCGGCGACGATGGCAGCGACGACGGCACCGACGATGGCAGCGATGACGGCAGCGGCGACGGCGGCGCCGGCGACGGCAGCGCCACCGACGGATCGTCGTCGAGCGGCGGCTGCGCCGCGGCCGGCGGGATGCCGGCCGGGCTGGCCGGCTTCGTCCTCGTCGGCCTCGCGCTCATCACGCGCCGCCGCGCCGTCCGCGCCGCCGACCGATCGCGAGCGCGAGCGCGATCCCGATGAGCCCCCAGCTGGCCGCGCCGGTCGCCGCGCTGCCGCCGGCCTGGCAGTACGCCGGGTACTCCTCGTAGGACTCCTCGTAGCCGCACTGCTCGGCGGAGGTCGCGCCCCGCGCGCGCAGGTTGTCGGCGAACCGGGCGATGATGGCGCGATCCGCCTCGAGGTCCTCGTCGGCGAACTCCGCCTGCCAGCGCGCCGCGCTCGAGTCGAGCCGCTCGAGCACGCCCAGCGCGCAGCTGTAGCTGCCGTATTCGGCCTCGCGGGTGGCGGCGCGCAGGCCGACGAACACGTTGTACATCGCGTAGTGCTCGGCCATCGATTCGTCGCCGAGGTACGCCTCGCCCGGGCTGTCGGCGTCCGGCCGGCTGTCCACGTCGAGCCGGGTCTCGAGCCGCTCCTCGCCGCCCGGCAGCCGGTAGGTCAGCCGCACCGCCGCGAGCGCGTCGCTCGGGTCCCACACCGTGCCCTCGGTCGGCACCATCGAGAGGAAGATCGCGCCGCCCGCCCCGCGCCGGCCGTACTCGCCCGGCTGATCGCTCTCGCGGCTGGCCATGAACACGGCCGGCAGCTGCACCTCACCGGAGCGATCGGAGCCGGCCCAGTAGTGGGTGCCGATCACATCGCCGATCCGCCAGCCGGCCTCGGCGGCGACCGAGAGCTGCACGTCGAGCGCGATCGGCGTGACCGAGGTGTCCAGCTCCTCGCGGAAGACCTCGCTGATCGCCGCCGGCTCCTCGAGGAAGTAGAAGTTGCCGGCGCCGCGCTCGGCCAGCCCGCGCAGGAGCTCGACGTCGAAGTCGAGCCCGACCCCGACCGTGGTGAGGCCGATCCCGTCGGACAGGTAGCGATCGGCCATCGACTGGATCGCCGCGTCGTCGGTGATCCCGATCGTGGCGAGCCCGTCCGAGACCAGGATGACCCGGTCCTGCCGCGCCGGGTCGAATGCCTCGAGGCCGAGCTGGAAGCCGCGCTCCAGCCCGTCATGGAGGTTGGTCGCCCCGGTGGCGGCCAGCTGGTCGACCGCGGCGTGGAGCGCGGCGCCGTCGCCGACCTCCTGGAGCCCGGCCGGCACCGCCACCTCGTCGCTGAAGCTGACGATGGCGAGGCGGTCGCCCGGGTCCATCTCGTCGATGAGCGCGTGCAGGCCGGTGCGCGCGTAGCCGATCCGGTCCTGCTCGGCCATCGAGCCGGAGGTGTCGATCACCGCGACCAGGTCGAGCGGCTTCCGCTCCAGCTCCGACGGATCGAGCGGGGTGGACAGCACCACCTGCAGGACCGCCTGGTCCGGGCCGCCGGTCCAGCTCTGCCCGACCGCGATCCTGCCGACCAGGCAGAGCGGGCCGCCGCAGTCGGCCGGCGGCAGCTCGCTGTAGTGCTCGGAGAAGAAGCCGTTGGCGTCGAGCGTGCTCTCGCCGGGGATCTCGCCGTCGTCGAGGATCGCGCGGAACGCGCCGATGTCCTGGGCGCCGCCCAGCCCGACGCCGTTCCCGCCGCCGTTGCCTCCTCCTCCTCCGCTCGTCTCTCCTCCGCATGCGCCCGCGAGCGCGACGGCCGCCGCGAGCGCGGCGGCGAGAACAGTGACCCTGCGTGGTTCCATCATGGTGACCCCTCGAATTCGCACGCAGGTCCACAGAGCAAGGCGAGTGCCACCGTGATTTCGGAGGCTTATTACAGAAGCAGATCCACCCCTGCGACAAATATGTCTGGTTCTCCGCCCCGCCGCCGAATTGCCGCAAGCGACCCGGGTGGTAACGTCGCCGGACAGCGGCCAGAGAAGCGCAACAGAGAACGCACCCATGAAGATCGCCATCCTGTCGCGTGGTCCTCGGCTCTACAGCACTCATCGCCTCAAGCAGGCGGCGATCTCGCGCGGGCACGAGGTGCGGATCCTCAACCCGCTCCGCTTCTCGATCCTCGTCGAGCAGAGCAAGCCGGCCCTCTACTACAAGGGGCGGCGGCTGAGCCGCTACGACGCGGTGGTCCCGCGCATCGGCGCCTCGATCACCTTCTTCGGCACCGCCGTCGTGCGCCAGTTCGAGCAGATGGGTGTCTTCACCCTCAACTCGTCGCACGCGATCAGCGTGTCGCGCGACAAGCTGCGCTCGCTGCAGGTGCTCTCGCGTCACAACATCGGCCTGGTCCCGACCGCGTTCGTGCGCGACAAGGAGGGGGTGCTGGGCGCCATCCGCCAGGTCGGCGGCGCGCCGGTCATCATCAAGGTGCTCGAGGGGACCCAGGGGGTCGGCGTGATCCTGGCCGACTCCACCAAGATCGCCCAGGCGATCGTGGAGACCCTGCAGTGGGCGCGGCAGAACGTGCTCATCCAGAAGTTCGTCGCCGAGAGCCGCGGGCGCGACATGCGCGCGTTCGTGGTCGGCGACCGGGTGGTGGCCGCCATCCGCCGGGTCGCCCAGGACGACGAGTTCCGCAGCAACGTGCACCGGGGCGGGCGGGCCGAGCGGGTCAACCTGGCGCCGGAGTACGAGCGCAGCGCGATCCTGGCCGCCCAGATCATGGGGCTCACCGTCGCCGGCGTGGACATGCTGGAGGGGGATGACGGGCCCAAGATCGTGGAGGTCAACTCCTCGCCCGGCCTGGAGGGGATCGAGGAGGCGACCGGCGTGGACGTGGCCGGCGCCATCGTCGACAACCTGGCCGACCGCGTGCTGTTCCCCGAGGTGGACGTGCGCCAGCGCCTCACCCTGAAGAGCGGCTACGGCGTGGTCGAGGTGCCGATCAACGCCGACTCGCGCCTGGCCCGAAAGAAGCTGCGCGACGCCGGCCTGCGCGCGCACGAGGTCACCGTGCTCAGCGTCTTTCGCGGCAGCCTGACGATGCCCAACCCGGGCGGCGACTACGAGATCCTCCCCGGCGATCGGCTGCTCTGCTACGGCAAGCTCATGACGATCCGATCGCTCATCCCGACCAACAAGCCGCGGCGGCGCCGGCGCAGCCAGCCCGACGAGCGGCCGGGACCGAGCCGCGGCCAGGCGCGCGGACCGGTCTGAGATGGAAGCCCCCCCAGGGCAGTCATTGCGCGAGACCCACCACATCTACCTCCTGCCGGGTTTCTTCGGCTTCATCAACTTCGGGCGGCTCATCTACTTCGGGCACGTGCGCAACGCGCTCGAGCGCTGGTTCGACGGGCGCGGCATCCCGTGCGAGATCCACCGCATCCGGGTGTCGCCGACCGCGTCGCTGCGCACCCGCGCGTCGCAGATCCTCGAGGGGATCGCGCAGACGTCGACCAGCGGGCCGATCCACCTCATCGGCCACTCGACCGGCGGGCTCGACGCGCGCCTCCTCTGCACGCCCGGCGCCGATCTCAAGGCCAACGGCTATCCGGTCGAGGAGATGGCGCGCCGGGTGCGCACGGTGGTCACGGTGTCGACCCCGCACTACGGCACGCCGCTGGCCTCGTTCTTCACCGGGATGTTCGGGCAGAAGCTCCTGCGCCTGTTCTCGCTGGCGACGGTGGCGGTGCTGCGCCAGGGTCGGCTGCCGCTGTCGCTGATCGCGCGGCTGGGGTCGACCCTCGCGCGGCTCGGCCTGCCCGGCAGCCAGACCGAGGCGCTGCTCGATCACCTGGAGGCGGAGCTGCTCGGCCGCATCGACGAGGACGAGCGCGAGCCGATCGCCGCGTTCCTGAGCGACATCGGCAGCGACCAGGCGCTCCTGCCCCAGATCACCCCCGACGGGATCGACCTCTTCAACGCGACCGCCGAGAACCGCCCCGGAGTCCGCTACGGCTGCGTGGTCTCGCGGGGCAAGCCGCCGCGATTGATGCAGCACCTGGCGGTCGGGCCGCGAGTGACCCGGCAGGCGTCGTTCCTGCTCTACCGCTGGCTGCACCGGCAGACCGGCAACGCCCGCGCCGAGCGCCTCGCCCAGCCCGACGCCGCCCAGCGCGAGGCGCTCCTGCGCCTGCTCGGCTCGCTGCCCCGCCCCGACGACAGCGACGGAGTCGTGCCCAGCAGCTCTCAGCTCTGGGGCGAGGTCATCTACGCCGCCCAGGGCGACCACCTCGATCTCATCGGACACTTCCGCGACCCACACCAGGATCCACCGCACCACGACTGGCTCGACACCGGCTCCGGCTTCGACCGCAAGTCCTTCGACGCCCTGTGGAGCGCGGTCAGCTCCTTCCTGGCCCCCGGCAAGCGACGCCGCTGGTGGGGCGGGTTCGGCTGACGTCAGCGCCAGACCAGACGCAGATCGAGCGAGCCAGGATGGTCAGGATCTCACTCCTCGGAATTCCTCACGACGAGAACTCCTCCTTCCTGAAGGGGGCCGCCGAGGCGCCCGCGCTGATCCGCCGCGAGCTGCACTCCGACGCGTACAGCATCTGGAGCGAGACGGGCGTCGACCTCGGGGCGGCGGGCAGGCTGGTCGATCATGGCGACATCCAGTTCGATGACGCCTCGGACGCGTGGGATCTCATCGAGCAGCAGGTGGGGCGGGCGATGGAGTCGGGCGATCCGCTGATCAGCCTCGGTGGTGACCATGCCATCACCCATCCGATCATGCGCGCGGTGCGCCGCCGTCACCCGGCGCTGACCATCCTCCACATCGACGCGCATGCCGACATCTATCACGCGTACCAGGGCAACCCGCGATCCCACGCCTCGCCATTTGCCCGGATCATGGAGGAGCGGCTGGCCGATCGCTTGATCCAGGTGGGCCTCCGCACCGTCAACGATCATCACCGCGACCAGTTCAGGCGGTTCGGCGTCGAGGTCATCGAGGCCGCTCGCTGGAGCGACGGTCTCCGGATCGACCTGACCACGCCGGTCTACCTCTCGCTGGACCTCGACGGGCTGGATCCGGCCTTTGCGCCCGGTGTCTCGCACAGGGAGCCCGGCGGCCCGTCCACCCGTCAGGTGATCGATCTGATCCAGTCGATCGATCGACCGATCGTGGGCGCCGACATCGTCGAGTACAACCCGCGCTGCGACATCTCCAACCAGACTGCCCTCGTGGCAGCCAAGCTGTTCAAGGAGATCGGCGGGATGATGGTGAAGACGGCGCCGACGTGACGGCAGCCTGATGCCGAGGCCAGCCCGTCAGTGGATCCCGCTCCCCTGGACGATCGACTCGGGGCTCACCCCGAGCGACCGCAGGGCGCTCTCCCACAGGACCTCGGCCGGAGTCTCGAAGATGAGCTCCGGGTCCGGGTCCGCGTGCAGCCAGGAGCCGCGCGCCATCTCGTCGGCCAGCTGGCCCGGTCCCCAGCCGCTGTAGCCGAGCAGGAACCGGGTCCGCTCCGGCGGCGCCTCGGCGATGAGCCGCAGCTTGTCGGGCGAGGTGGACAGATCGAGCCCGGGTGCGAAGCTCACCGTGCCGTCCGTCTCCAGCCCCGTCTGCAGCGTCGCGGCGCCCGGGCCGACCCGCATGCTCGGCTCGTGCAGGACCCAGCCGCTGGTCGGCATCACCGGTCCACCGGTCCACACCACCGCCTCGTCGTCACCGCGCCACGACATGTCGAGCGCCACCAGCAGCGACGACACGCTCATCGTGCTGGGCCGGTTGATGATGAGGCCGAACGATCCCTCGTCGTTGTGCTCGATCATGAGCACCACGGCGCGGTGGAAGTTCGGGTCCAGGAGGTGCGGCATGGCGAGCAGCAGCCCCGGAGCCAGGGTGCGCTCGGTGAACTCGACGCCGATCATGAGCGAGGTGGGCTCAGCCGAAGACCAGCGCCGCGTGACCGTCGTCCGCGCCGCTCTCACCTCCGGCCTTTCCGGCCACCACGTCCGGATCGACCTTGCTGTCCTGCCGGCCATTCTTGGCCGACTTGTCGTCGTTCAGGCCGAGCCTGTCGGACACCTTGCGAAACAGCGCCGCTCCGAGGCTGAAGCCGAAGCCAGTCACGACGGCGCGAACGAACACGGTCATCGAGGCCCTCCACGAGGATCCAATTCCCCTGAATGCTCCTGAAATTGTAGCCCGGTCCGTCGGCAGGCGCCTCCCGTTTTCGCCGTGCCCGGGCGCACGCGCGGACCGGCTTTCACCTGCCGCGCGGCTCACTTGCCGCGAAAGCGCGGCGGCCGGCTCTCGACGAACGCGCGCATCCCCTCGCGCGCGTCCTCGCTGGTGAACAGCTGCTGCTGCAGCTCGCGCTCGAGCGCGAGGCCGGTCTCGATGCTCACGTCGCTCCCGCTCTGCACCGCGCGCTTGATCGCGCCGACCGCGCGCGACGCCTTGCCGGGCGGGCAAAACGAGCGGGCCAGCTCCAGCGCCGCCTCGCCGAAGCCCTCGGCCGGCAGGATCCAGTTGACCAGGCCGAGCTCGTGCGCCTCCTCCATGGTCATGCGGTCGCCGCGCACCATGAGCTCGATCGCCTTGCTCTTGCCGAGCAGGCGGGACAGCCGCTGGGTGCCTCCGGTGCCGGGCAGGACGCCGAGCGAGACCTCGGGCAGGCCGACCTTGCCGCCGCCCGCCTTGCCGACGCGCAGGTCGGCCGCCATCGCCACCTCGAGGCCGCCGCCCACGCAGTGCCCGTTCATCGCCGCGATGACCAGCTTCGGGGTCTGCTCGAGGCGGAGCAGGGTCTCGTTGGCGTGCAGGCAGAAGTAGTACTTGAACTCGGGGGTGACGCGGTCGAGCATCGCGATGTCGGCGCCGGCGCAGAAGAACTTGTCGCCGGCGCCGCGCAGCACCAGGACGTGGACCTCCTCGTCCATCCGCGCGCGCAGGATCGCGTCGTCGAGCTGGCGGAACATCTCGTACGAGTAGGCGTTGGCGGGCGGGTTGGTGAGCTCCAGGATCGCCACACCGTCGGCGGTCTGATAGTTGACAAGCTCGGTGGTCATGCCGGGTCGTCCCCCTTGTCGTTGTCGCTGAGCACTCGGTAGAGCTCCGGGCGGCGGTCGCGGAAGAACCCGAACCCGGCCCGGTAGCGGCGCTGCTCGTCCAGATCGATCACCGCGCTGACCACGCCCTCCTCGTCGCGGCCCAGCTCGGCGAGGATGTCGCCGCGGTGGTTGGCGATGAAGGAGCTGCCGTAGAAGCGGATCGGCCCCTCGCCGTCGCCGCCGGGCTGGCCGGCGCCTTCGCGCCCGACCCGGTTGGCCGCGACCACCGCGCACGCGTTGGCCACCGCGTGGCCGATCATCACGCGCCGCCACGGGTCGCGGGTGTCCATGCCCGGCTCGTGGGGCTCGCTGCCGATCGCGGTCGGGTAGAGCAGCAGATCGGCGCCGCCGAGCACCATCGCGCGGGCCGCCTCGGGGAACCACTGGTCCCAGCAGATCCCCACGCCGATCGACGCGTGGCGGGTCGACCAGGCGCGGAAGCCGGTGTCGCCCGGGCGGAAGAAGAACTTCTCCTGGTAGCCCGGTCCGTCCGGGATGTGGCTCTTGCGGTAGACGCCCAGGACCGCGCCGCCGGCGTCGACCATCGCCACGCTGTTGTAGTAGTGCGGCCCGCTCCGCTCGAAGAACGAGATCGGCAGGGCGACGTCGAGCTCGGCCGCCAGCCGGCGGAAGTGCGCCACCGTCGGATGATCGGCCAGCGGCTGGGCGCGCGCGAAGTCCTCCTCGAGCTGCCGGCGGGGGAAGTAATGCCCCTCGAACAGCTCGGGCAGGAGGATGACCTGGGCCCCGCGCCCGGCCGCCTCGCGCACCCGCTCGGTCAGGCGCGCCACGTTGTGTTCGCGGTCGTCGGCGAGCGCGGCCTGCACCGCCGCGACGTGGAGCTGGTGGGGCGCGCGCCCGGTCATGGAGCGACCCCGCCGGCGGCCGGTTGCTCGCGGCTCATGCAGTGGAACGCGCCCCCGCCGACCACCGCGGCGCGTCCGTCGATCGGGACGACCGCGCGCCCGGGGAAGAGCTCGCCCAGCACCTCGACCACCTCGCGGTCGCCCGGCGCGCCGTACACCGGGACCAGCACCGCGCGGTTGCCGACCAGGAAGTTGACGTAGCTGGCCGGAGCCAGCTCGCCGCTCGCGCTCTCGATCCGCCCCGGCGACGGGATCCGCACCACCTCGAGCGCGCGCCCCGACGCGTCGCGCATGCCGCCCAGGTCGCGCACGACCCCGGCCAGCGCGTCGCGGTTCGGGTCGTCCCGGCCGCTCGGCTCCATGCACACCACCCGGCCGGGCGCGACGAAGCGGGCCAGGGTGTCGACGTGACCGTCGGTGTGATCGTTGGCCAGCCCGCGATCGAGCCACAGCACCCGGCGGGCGCCGAGCTCTACGCCGAGGTGGCGCTCGATCTGCGCCTCGCTCATGCCCGGGTTGCGGCTCGGATCGAGCAGGCACTGGCGCGTGGTCAAGAGCGTGCCCTCGCCGTCGACCTCGATCGCGCCGCCCTCGAGCACCATCGGGTAGCGCACCACCCGCGCGCCGGCGACCTCGGCGATGCGCCCGCCGACCTCGGCATCGTGCTCGAACAGGTACTTCCCGCCCCAGCCGTTCCAGCCGAAGCAGGCCGCGACCAGCGGGCCGGCGCCGGCGCGCAGGAAGATCGGCCCGGTGTCGCGCAGCCACACGTCGCCGAACGGGATGTGGTGGTAGCGGACCGCCACGCCGTCGAGCGCGCGGCGCGCGGTCTCCTCGCTCTCGCCGGGCAGGACCAGGAGCTCGACCCGCTCGCCGCCGACCAGCGCGCGGGCCATCTCGGCCACCGCGCGGCGGGTGCCGTCGAGGACGCCCGCCCCCGGCCACTCCTCGGGGTGGCTCGGCCAGGCCAGCCAGCACGCGTCGTGCGGCTCCCACTCGGCAGGCTGGCGCCAGGTGTTGCTGGCCGGTTCGGCCGCCGGTCCGCTCATGGCCGAGCTATGGCACGAAGCCAGCGCGAATTCCAGCGCGAGCGGCCCGCTCCACCCGCTGCGGAGCGCGATCAGATCACGCGGTCGAACACGATGGTCGGGCTCCCGTGGTAGGCGGTGTGCACGCGCGGCACGTAGCCCACCTTCTCTGCCACCCGGATCGACGCCGCGTTGGCCGGGTGGATGAGGCAGACGGTGCGGCGCCCACCGAAGTGGTCGTCGCCCCACGCGTGCACGGCGCGGACCGCCTCGGTCGCGAAACCGGCGCCCTGCGCCGACGGCGTCAGCGCCCAGCCGGCCTCGGGCGTGCCGTCGAGCGACGGCTCGATCGCCCTGTGGTAGTCGGCGAAGCCGGCCTCGCCGAGGAAGCGGCCGGTGCTGCGCTCGCGGATCACCCAGTAGCCGAAGCCGAGCAGCGACCAGTGGCCGACGTAGCGCAGCAGCTTCGTCCAGCCCTCCTCCTCGGTCTGGGGCACGCCGCCGATGTAGCGGGTCACGATCGGATCGCCCCACAGCGCGGCGCTGTCGCGGAAATCGTCGAGCCGGTGCCCGCGCAGGGTCAGGCGCGCGGTATCGAGCTCGGGGGCGGACACCAGCGCGGGCACGGCGGGGCGCGGAGCTTCCATGCCTCTTCCATACGCCAGGTCGAGCCCCCTCGCCCGTTCCTGTATGCTCGGCCGGCGCGCCGCGCCCCTCATGGTCGAGACCGTCCTGTACTACGTCGCCGCGCTCGCGGGTGGCGCGTTCCAGCTGATCTCGGCCTGTCACGCCCTGCTCAACAAGCGCGACCCGCGCGCGCAGCTGGGCTGGGTGGTCCTCTGCATCACGCTGCCGATGGCCGGCGCGGTCGCCTACTGGTTCTTCGGGGTCAACCGCATCCGCACCCGCGCCCAGAAGTGGAAGCGGCGGGGCCGGTTCCGCGATCTCTCGGCGGTCCGCCGCGGCGAGGAGGAGGAGGCCGGTCCGCTGTCGCTGGCCGAGCTCCACCCGGCCCAGCTCGACAGCCTGCACCAGCTCCTGCGCCTGTCCCAGCGGGTCACCCACCGCCCGCTCATCAGCGGCAACCGGGTCGAGCCGCTGTTCTGCGGCGAGCAGGCCTATCCGGCGATGATCGAGGCGATCGACGCCGCGACCACGCACGTGCACCTCAGCAGCTACATCTTCGAGGCGGACAAGGCCGGCATGGGGTTCGTCGACGCGCTCGGCCGCGCCGCCGCGCGCGGGGTCGACGTCCGCGTCCTGGTCGACGCCATCGGCGAGAAGTACGGCCGTCCGCGGGTCGGCCGGGTGCTGCGCCGCCAGCACCCCGATGTGAAGGTGGCGATGTTCCTGCCGCTCGCGCTGTCGCTGAAGTCGGTGCGCGCCAACCTGCGCAATCACCGCAAGATCCTCGTGGTCGACGGTCGGGTCGGCTTCACCGGCGGGATGAACATCGGCCTCCACCACGTGGTCTCCGACCCGGACAACACCACGCCGACCGCCGACGTCCACTTCCGGGTGAGAGGGCCGATCGTGCACGCGCTGAACGAGACCTTCATCGAGGACTGGTACTTCCAGACCGGACAGGAGGACTGGCGCATGGTCGACACGGTGGAGCCGGCCGGGCGCGCGCTGTGCCGCGCGATCAAGGACGGCCCCAACGAGGACTTCGAGCGGCTGCAGTGGATCCTCATCGGCGCGATGACCAGCGCGCGTCAGTCGATCCGGATCATGACGCCGTACTTCATCCCGACTCGCGAGCTGCTGGCGGCGATCACCAGCGCGGTGCTGCACGGGGTCAAGGTCGAGATCGTCCTGCCGGTGGCCAGCAACCTGCCGTTCGTCGACTGGGCCTGCCGCGCGCTCCTCTGGGAGGTGCTGGCCTACGGCGCCCACGTCTTCTGGCAGCCGCCGCCGTTCAATCACGCCAAGCTGCTCATCGTCGACGACTTCTACGTCAACCTGGGCTCGGCCAACCTGGACCCGCGCAGCCTGCGGCTCAACTTCGAGCTCAACCTCGAGGTGTTCGAGCCGGAGCTGGCCGAGGTGCTGGCCACCTACTTCGACGAGATCCGCGATCGATCGACCCGGGCGTCGATGGAGAGCCTCGACAAGCGCTCGTTCGGGATCCGCATGCGCGACGCGACCGCGAAGATGTTCTCGCCCTATCTGTGATCGCGGCGAGGGCGAGCCGCCGCGCTACTTCTTGCGGGTCTTCTTGGGGCCGGTCGGCGTCTTGGTGGCCGGCGGCCTGGCGGCCGGCCTGGTAGCCGGCCTGGCGGTCGCCTTCCGGCCGCTCCGACCGGTCGGGCCCCGGCCGGCCGGCTTCGCCGCGGTCTGCACGGCCGGCGCGCGGGCGGCCGATCGCCTGGCCGGAGCCGACTGCTTGCCCGACGCGGCGGCCGACTTCTTCACCGGCGCCTTGCGCGCGGCCGGCCCGGACTTCGAGCTCTCTCGATTCTCCGCCGGTGCCGGCGCCTCCTGGCCGGCGCGCACCCGCGAGCGCGACGCTGGCCGGCGGCGCGGCGTGGGCGGCCGGGCCCGGCGGGCCGCGTCCGGATCGGTGGGCGGCGCCTCGCTGTCCTCGGCCGCGACTGGCTCCGGGTCGGTCGCCGCCTCGGGCTCCGGTTCGGGCTCCGCCTCTGGCTCCAGCTCGACCGGCGACGATCCGTCCGGCTCGGTCGATGCGGGCGGCGCGGCCGACTCCACCCGCTCGAGCGCGATGTCGGCCAGGTGCGCGACCGCCCCGGTCACGCCGAGCTCGCTGGCGCCGGCCCCGACCACGAACGGGCTGTCCGGAAACATGTCGAACACCGGGCGCACGTCGAGCACGTAGGGCCGCCCGTCGCCATCGAGCGCGAAGTCGATCTGCGCGCAGTCGCGGCAGCCCATCACGCGGAACGCGCGCTGGGCCAGCGCCCGGATCGCGTCGGCGGTGTCGACGTCGAGCTGGGCGATCCGGGCCGGACCGAGCCGGCCGTCGAGCCCGGGCGCGCGCTCGGACAGCGGCAGCACCTCCAGCACCCGGTTGCCGAGCACGACCGCCTGCACCCTGCGCCCGTCGATGAACCGCTCGATCAGGATCGGGAGGCCGGGCCCGGCCGCCAGCGCGCTGGCGCGCTCCTCGACCTCGGCTCGCGTGTGGGCCAGCGCACGGGCGTCCGGATCGTCGAAGCCGTGATCGATCGCGTGGCTCACCAGCATGGGTGGCTCGATCGCCGCGGTGTCCGGGATCGCGTTGATGTCGCGCACCACCGCGTAGGGCGGCACCGGCACCTCGGCGTCCGACAGCATGAGGTGAGTGCGGACCCGGTCGCGACAGGTCGACAGGCACAGCGGATCCGAGCCGGTATAGGTCAGCCCGCGCAGGTCGAGCAGCGACGCGACGCTCGGGTGGCGGAGCGCCTCTCCCTCGAAGTGATCGAGCAGGAAGACCAGGGCCGGCTGCTCCACCACCACGGCGTGGGTGATGCGCTGGTTGTCGTCCTCGGCATCGACCAGCGCGACCTCGAAGCCGCTCTCGCCCAGCCCATCGGCCAGCGATCGCAGGTGATCCAGGGCGGCGTGGTCGGCCGGCACCGCCTCGGGAGCGGGGTCGGAAGACCCTGCGCCGCGGCCGGCCCGATTGTGCAGGACCAGAAGCTTGAGCTTGCTGTCAGGGCGGCGCCTGGTCACCATTTCACGTCCCACCATTGTTGATCGAATGGCTGTCGCCGGGTAAGTCGGGGTCTCGACATTCGAATTCTGCGGCGCCGGGGGGCGCTGCGCACCACGCGTTGAGGACCAAGCATGATCCGAGATCTGCTCGATGAGAACATCACCGTCACCGGTGGCAGCGGCGCGCTCGGCAGCGCGGTGCTCGAGGCGCTGCTCGCGCGCGGGGCTCGCTGTCACGTGCCGTGCGTCGAGCGCGAGGTGCCGCCCAGCTTCGCGCTCGCGTCGCACGAGCGAGTCCAGGCCACGCCCGGCATCGATCTCGGCAGCGAGTCGTCGACCCGCGCCTACTTCGAATCGCTACCGCCGCTGTGGGCGTCGATCCACCTGGCCGGCGGCTTCGCGATGGCGACGATCACCGAGACCACGCTCGAGGCGTTCCAGCGCATGCTGTCGACCAACGCGGTCACCTGCTTCCTGTCGTGTCGCGAGGCGGTGCGCGCGATCCGGCGGTCGAGGGGGCGCGGCGGCCGCATCGTCAACGTGGCGGCGCGCCCGGTGGTGAGGCCGGTCGGTGGCATGGCCGCCTACGCCGCGTCCAAGGCGGCGGTGGCGTCGATCACCGAGAGCCTGGCCGAGGAGCTGCGCCCCGAGTGCATCCTGGTGAACGCCATCCTGCCGTCGATCATCGACACCGATGCCAACCGCCGGGCCATGCCGGACGCCGACTTCACGACCTGGCCGAAGCCGACCGAGATCGCCGAGACCATTGCGGTTCTGGTGTCTCCCAAGAACGCGCTTACCTCGGGCGCGCTGGTCCCGGTGTTCGGCCGCGCCTGATTGCGCCTCGGACCGATCGGACCGCGCCGACCGGGCGTAACCTGCACACCCGGCCGGCGTAGAGCAGACGGGTATGATCCGGAGAGGTCCCAGATGAGCTTGCCACCCAAGTGGCCCGACGTCGATCGTTCGCAGTCGCGGCGCGATTTCATCAAGAAGGCCGCCGCCGGCACCCTGGTCGTGGCGCTCGGCGGCGGGCTCTACCGCCTGATCGGCGACGACATGACCCGCGAGGCGCGCGCGCAGAAGCGCAAGGACGGCCGGCCGCGGCTGCCGCCCGGCCAGCGCGTGATCGAGGAGCTTCGCCCGATGGGCGGCGAGGAGGGCAGCGCGCGCACGGAGGACTTCCAGCTGCGCGTGCACGGCGAGGTCGATCGCCCGTTCACGGCCGACTGGAAGCAGCTGCTCGCCATGCCGGTCACCCAGCAGGTGGCCGACGTCCACTGCGTGACCGCGTGGACGGTGCTCGGCAGCACCTGGACCGGGGTGCAGCTGAAGTACCTGGCCGAGCGCGCCGGCCTGCGCAAGACCGCCCGCCACGTCATCCTCGAGGCGGCGCACGGCTACACCGCCAACATCCGGCTCGACGAGGCGATGGCGCCCAACTCGATGGTCGCCTATCAGCTGAACGGCAAGCCGTTCCCGCGCCGGCACGGCGCGCCGGTCCGCGGCCTGGTGCCCGACCTCTACTTCTGGAAGAGCCCCAAGTGGCTGACCGGGATCCGCTTCGTCACCCGCGACGAGCCGGGCTACTGGGAGACCCGCGGCTATCACAACCACGCCGACCCGTGGCGTGAGGAGCGGTATGGGTGAGCCGGCCATCGCCCCACCGATCTGGCGTCGATTCGGCCTGCAGCTGCGCAAGCGCTGGCGCGCGTGGCTGCGCGCGATCCACCGCGACGTCGGCTACGCCGCGGTCGGCCTGACGTTCGTCTACGCGATGTCGGGCATCGCGATCAACCACATCGGCCAGTGGGACCCGAACTTCAAGAGCGTGGTCACCCACCACCAGCTGCGCGGAAAGCTGCCCGCCGACGAGAAGGTCGCCGTCAAGCAGGTGCTGGCCGAGCTCGAGGTCCCCGAGGCGCCGCGCGACGGATACTACGAGACCGACGGGACGCTGCAGATCTTCACCGACGATCGCACGCTGGTGGTCGACCCCAGGACGCTGGACGCGACCGAGAAGGCGGAGAAGCCGCGCTTCTTCCTGCGCCTGGCCAACTGGCTGCACTACAACCGGGGCAAGTCGGCGTGGACGTTCATCGCCGACGGCTACGCGGTGTTCCTCCTGTTCCTGGCCACGTCGGGCGTGTTCATGCTGAAGGGGCGCAAGGGGTTCATCGGGCGCGGCGCGGTACTCATCGCGCTCGGCGCGTCGGTGCCGCTGCTCTACGTTCACTTCTCGGGCGGGCCGTAGCCGCCGCCGCCCGGGCTCTCGATCCGGATCCGGTCGCCGGGCGCCGCGCGGAAGCGGGCCCGTCCGCCCAGCTCGCGCCCGTTGTGCAGGTTGCGCCCGCGCGCGCCCGGCTCGCCGCCAGCCAGGCCGAACGGGGCCAGCACGCGCCGCTCGCTCAGGATCGAGAACTGTAGCGGCGCGCGCGCCTCGATCTCGCGCACCACGCCGTCGCCGCCGCGGTGCCGGCCGGCCCCGCCGCTGCCTCGCCGCACCGACATCTCGATGAGACGGACCGCGAAGCGCGACTCGAGCACCTCCGGATCGGTGGTCCGCGTGTTGGTCATGTGGGTGTGCACGGCCGAGGCGCCGGGCGCGCGCGGGGTCGCGCCGGCCCCGCCCGCGATCGTCTCGTAGTAGCCGAACCGATCGTCGCCGAAGGTGAGGTTGTTCATGGTGCCCTGGCTGGCCGCGGCCAGTCCGAGCGCGGCGAGCAGCACGTCGACCACCCGCTGTGACGTCTCCACGTTGCCGCCGGCCACCGCGCGCTCCGGCGACGGCGACAGCACGCTGCCGGGCGGGACCCGCAGGGTGACCGGCCGCATGCACCCGCTGTTGAGCGGGATCGGGGCGCCGACCAGACAGCGCAGCACGTACAGCACCGCGGCCACGGTGACCGCGCGCGGCGCGTTGAGGTTGCTGTCGGGCAGCTCGGCGCCGGTCCCGGCGAAGTCGATGTCCATGCGATCGCCGTCGATGCGGATGGCGACCGCGATCGGCGTGCCGTCGTCGAGCGCGTCGGCGAAGCGGTGCTCGCCGTCGGGCAGGCGGGCGATCTCGGCGGCGACCTGGGCGGCGGCGTTGTCCTGCACGTGGCCGAGGTAGGCCAGGACGGTGGCGCGGCCGGCGCGGGCGAGGAGGTCGGCGAGCAGGCGAGCGCCGGTCTGGTTGGCGGCGATCTGCGCCTCCAGATCGGCCAGGTTGTCGGCCGGGTGGCGAGCCGGGTAGGGGCCGGCGGTGAGCGCGGCCAGGATCGCCTCGCGCTCGAGCCGGCCGCCCGAGGCGATCGGGAGCGCGCGCAGCACCGCGCCCTCCTCGTCGAGCGAGCGCGAGTCGGGCGGCATCGAGCCGGGCGTGGTCCCGCCGATGTCGGCGTGGTGGCCGCGGCTGGCGGTGAAGAAGAGCAGCTCCCCGGCGGCGTCGTGCACCGGCGTGACCACGGTGACGTCGGGAAGGTGCGAGCCGCCCGCCGCCGGATCGTTGGTCGCGAACACCGCGCCGGGCGCGGGGCGCGGGTGAGCGGCGATGACCGCGCGCACCGACTCGCCCATCGCGCCCAGGTGGACCGGGATGTGCGGCGCGTTGGCGACCAGCCCGCCGCCGGCGTCGAAGACCGCGCAGGAGAAGTCGAGCCGCTCGCGGATGTTGGTCGACAGCGCGGTGCGCTGGAGCACCGCGCCCATCTGGCGGGCGATCGACATGAACAGGTTGCCGAAGATCTCCAGGCGGACCGGATCGGGCGAGGAGCTGGCCTGGTCGGGGCGAGCGTCGGGGCGGAGGTCGCGCGCGACCAGGAGCTGGTCGTCGCCGATCTCGAGCTCGAACCCGGGGTCGAGCACGAAGGTGGCGGTGTCGTCGAGCACCAGCGCCGGCCCGGTCAGCCGCGCGCCGGCGGGCAGCGCGTCGCGCAGGTAGATCGGGGCGTCGACCCAGCCGCCGCCGACGTGGAGGCGGTGCTGGCGGAGCGGAGCAGGGGTGGCGGCGCGCGCGGTCGGCGCGGCGGTCGTAGCGGCGCGCGCGGCCGGCGCGGCGGTCGCAGCAGCGCGCTCCGCACCGGCGATCAGCTCGACGCGGATCGCGGTCATCTCGATCGGGTGGCCGTCGCGGGCGTAGCCGAACAGACGCTCGTGCTCGGCGCGGAACCGGCTGGCCATGTCCGGACCGAGCTCGACGGTGAGCGCGGTGTCGGCGCCGCGGTAGCGGAGGTCGACCAGCCGGCGCACCGCGACCGCCTCTCCCGCGAACCCCTCGTCCTCCATCGCGAGCGCGCCGCGGTCGACCAGGGGCTGGAAATCCAGCTCGGCGAGGGCGGCGTCGTCGAGCAGGCGCCGCCCGGCGTCGGCCTCGCCGTGCCACGTCACCGGGGCCAGGCCCATCCCCCAGGCCGAGAGCACCCCGGCCCGCCGGTCGCAGACCAGGGTGCGGATGCCGAGCAGCCGGGCCAGCGCGCACGCGTGCTGCCCGCCCGCGCCGCCGAACACGACCAGCGCGAAGTCGCGCGGATCTCGCCCGCGCGCGATCGACACCTGGCGGATCGCCTCGGCCATGCTCGCGTTGGCCACCTCGGCGAACCCGGCGGCCAGCTGCTCCGGCGCCATGACCGTGCCGTCGGCGGCCAGCTCGCCGCACAGCTCGGCCAGGCGGCGGTCGACCGGAGCGCGCGCGAGCGGGAACGGAAAGCGATCGTCGACCAGTCGACCGAGCGCGAGGTTGGCGTCGGTGACGGTCAGGTCGCCGCGGTCGCCGGCGCGCCCGTAGCAGAGCGGCCCCGGGTCCGCGCCCGCGCTGTCCGGCCCGACCGTGAGCCGGTACCCGCGATAGCGACACACCGAGCCGCCGCCCGCCGCCACGGTGTGGATGTCCATGGCGGGCGCGCGCACCGCCGCGCCCGCGACCTGCATCTCGTACACCCGGTCCGGCCGCCCGTCCTCGACGCAGGAGACGTCGGTCGACGTCCCGCCCATGTCGAACCCGATCGCGCGGTCGAACCCGGCCCGACGCGCCACCTCGACGCAGGCCACCACGCCGGCGGCCGGTCCGCTCAGGATCGCGTTCGGCCCGCGGAAGCGGTCCGCGTCGGTCAGCCCGCCGCTCGACTGCATCACCCGCAGGTGGGCCCCGGCCAGCTCGCTGCGCAGCGCGCCCAGGTAGCGGCGCAGGAGCGGGGTCAGGTACGCGTCCACCACCGCGGTCTGCGCTCGGGCCAGAAAGCCGAGCTCGCCGGCCACCTCGGCCGAGCGCGACACGTCGGCGAAGCCGGCCCGCCGCGCGGCCGCCTCCAGCTCGAGCTCCAGCTCCGGCGAGAGGTACGAGTGCAGCACGCAGACCGCCAGGCTGGCCGCACCGCGCGCGCGCACCGCGGCGAGCGCCGCCTCGAGCGCCGCCGGCTCCGGCCGCTCGACCACCGATCCATCGGCGGCCAGCCGCGCGTCCACCTCCACCACCTCGCGCGCGAGCGGAGCCGGCCGCACGATGTCGATCGCGAAGATCTCCGGCCGCGACTGATCGCCGATCACCAGGAGATCGCCGAACCCCCGGGTCACCGCCAGCGCGCAGGGCGTTCCGCGCCGCTCCAGCAGCGCGTTGGTCGCCAGCGTCGTCCCCATCCTGACGTCGACCGGCGGGATCGCCGCGCCCTCGCCCAGCCCGAGCAGCCGCCGGATCCCCTCGAGCGGCGCGCGATCGCTCGACAGCACCTTGACCGCCCGGACCACCCCGCTCGCCGGATCCCGCCCCAGGCAGTCGGTGAACGTCCCGCCCCGGTCGATCCAGAACTGCCACCGCCCGCCCGGCCCGCTCGCGCGCTCCATCTCAGGAGGATTCCTGGACCGGGCCTCTGGGCCACTGCGCGATGGCGCGGACCTCGTGAATCCGCCGCCACACGGCCGGACGATAGCACGGTGGCATGCCGCTTCCGGTCCGTCGAGAAGGCGCTGAATCCCTGCACGGGCCCGGTTCAGGCCGTTGAATGGCGGTCGGTTGGTTAGGCTGAGCTCATGCTGTCCGTCAGGCGTGCGACCCGCGCCCTGGCTGCCCAGGCCATGCGCCTCCGAGGCCGCGCGCGCCCACGCTGGTTGATCGTCCTCGCCTATCACCGGGTGTTGCCGCGTCCGCCGGCCGACTTCGCGCTCGACCGAGCGGTCGTTGACGCCGATCCGATCGAGTTCGAGCTCCAGATGGAGCGACTCTCGACGTTCGCGAGCCCGATCGGCATCGACCGCCTGCTCGGATTTCTGAGCGGTGAGCGCGACCTGCCGCCCAATCCGGTGCTGGTCACCTTCGACGACGGGTACCGCGACAACCGCGAGGTGGCGCTGCCCATCCTGCAGCGGCACCGGGTCCCGGCGACCTTCTTCGTCTCGACCGGCCACGTCGCCCGGCGGCGGACGTACTGGTGGGACCGGATCGCCTACCTCCTCCATCACACCACGGCGGACGAGGCGCGCCTGCGCTACCCGACGGAGCTGGTGCTCCGGCCGGGCGCCGAGCCGGAGCGAGCGCGGCGCACCTTGCTGCGGCTGGTCAAGGGCATGACCGGCCTCGACCTGGAGCGATTCCTGGGCGAGCTGGCGCCCGCGCTCGGGGTGCGCTGGGACGACGCCGTCGATCGCCACATCGCCGACGAGACCGTGATGACGTGGGACGATGTGCGCGAGCTCCACCGCGCCGGGATGGCCATCGGCTCCCACACTCGAACCCACCGGATCCTCTACACGCTCGAGTCGGACCTGCTGGACGATGAGCTGGCGGGATCGCGGCGCGACATCGAGCAGGCGATCGGCGTCCCGCCCGCGGCCATCGCGTATCCCGCGGGGCGCTCGCTGCGGGCGCTGCCGATGGTGACCGCGGCGGTCCGGCGAGCCGGTTACGCGGCGGCGTTCTCCACCCAGCCGAGCCCGATCCGCGTGGACCGACCGGCTGTCGAGGCCGAGATCGATCCGTTCGACCTCGGGCGCTTCGCAGTCGACGCCCACACCACCTGGGATCGCATCGGTCTCCTGCTCGCCGCGCCGGAGCTGCGCGCCGGATGGTAGTAGCGATGGCCTTCGGGCCTCCGTCCCGACCGGTCGCGGCGCGCGAGGCGGTGGCGGTGGAGGTGGTCTCCGATCCAGCGCGGCTGGCAACCCTGGCGCCGGAGTGGACCGAGCTCGCCGCGCGCAGCGGGCACGACGTTCCGGCCGTCTCGCCCGGCTGGGTCCTGACCTGGTGGCAGGTATTCGGTGGCCTCGAGGGGCGCAGGCTCGCCGCGGTCGCCTTCCGTCGGGCCGGCCGCCTGGTCGGCCTGGCGCCGCTGGCCGGCCGCCGGATCTGGGTCCGACCAGGCATTCCGCTCAGACTCCTCGAGCTCATCCCGTCCGGCGAGCCGGAGGCCGACGAGATCTGCTCGGAGTACCTGACCGTACTGGCGGAGCGCGGCGCCGAGCAGGAGGTCGCCGAGTCGCTCGGCGCCGCGATCCACGCGGGTCACCTGGGCAAGTGGGACGAGATCCGCCTGCCCGCGATGTCGGCGGCCGGGCCGATGCCGGCGCTCTTGACCGGCGCCTTCGAGCGGCTCGGCTCGATCGGCCTCGAGCTGACCGGGGGCTCGCCCTACATCCCGCTGCCTGATTCGTGGGACGGGTACCTGGCCGCCCTGTCGCCGTCGCGCCGCCGCCTGGTCCGCACCTCGCTGCGAAACTTCGAGCGCTGGTCGGGAGGGGACGCGCGCCTGTACCTGACCGACACCCCCGCCCGGCTGGCGGAGGGCGCCGGGATCCTGCGCGATCTTCACCAGCGCCGCTGGGCCGCGGCCGGCGAGCGCGGCGTGTTCCGCTCGCCGCGGTTCGCCGCCTTTCACGAGCAGGTGATGGCGGACCTGCTCCGTCGGGGAGCGCTCGAGCTGATGTGGCTGTGCGTGCGGGGAGAGCCGGTCGCTGCGATCTACAACATCGTGTGGGACGGGGCGGTCCAGTTCTATCAGAGCGGTCGCCGGCCCGATCTACCCCGGGGAATCCGGCCCGGCCTGGTCCTTCACGCGATGGCGATCCGGCGCGCGATCGAGCTCGGGCGGCGCGAGTACGACTTCCTGGGCGGCGGGTCGCGCTACAAGCAGGAGCTGGCGCTGGCGGTGCGTCCGCTGGTACGCCTGCGCGTGGTGCGGGCTCACCGGTGGCGGCTCGTCCGCCGGCTCTACGACAGGTGCGCCGCGGTGTGGCGCGCCTCGAGGCGGAAGCCGTAGGCCCGGCAGCCCGGGCTGGCCCAGCTGAGCGGGCGCCCGAACGGGCGGGCCAGGAAGACCTCGCCGAAGACGCGGTAGCCCATGCGCTCGATCGAGCGCAGCGACGGGAAGTTGTTCGACTTCACGTAGGAGATGAGCCCGCGCGCGCCCCGGGCGGTGAGATCGCGGGCGGCGTGGCTCATCCCGATGCCGTGGAGACGCTGGCCGCGGAAGTCACGCAGCGTGTAGCCCTTGTACATGTAGACCCAGGAGGGATCGAACCGGAGGAGGACATCGTCGGCGACCGGCGTCGGCCGGCTCGAGTACCAGCCGAAGCTGACCATGCGGTCGCCGTCGAAGACCGCGTAGCACTCGTCGCACCGGTCGAGCGCGGCGCGCGCGAACTCGACGCTCATCTCCTCGGCCACCTCCGGGTCCGCGATGGCGCGGAGGACCTCCTCCCGGCTCGCGAACCGGATCTGGTACCCCGCGGCCTCGAACATGCTCGGCTCGATGTCGTCCACCACGACCGTCATTCCCTTCAGGATCTGGAACGGGACGACGCGGTTGACCGCCAGGTACTGCAGCTCGTGGAGCGCGGCCCCGGCTCCGTACTGCCGGGCGCTGTCGCGGACATGCTGGAGGGCGCGGCCGAGGTTCATGCGTCAGCCTGCTCCGCCGCCGGCCGGTCCGCACGCGGTTTGTTTCTCCTCGGCATGCGGCCACGCGCGAAGCGCGCCCGTCCGGGCTGACGCTCTTCCGCTATTCTCCGCCCCGATGTCCGGCCGCGCCCCGCTGCCGATCGATCCGCACCTGCCGGCGGTGTGCGCCGCGATGGCGCGCGGCAACCTGGTCCTGGTCGCCGAGCCAGGCGCCGGCAAGACCACGCGAGTGCCGCCGGCGTTGGCCGACGCGCAGGTCGGCGGCGGCAAGCGCATCGTCGTGCTCGAGCCGCGCCGCCTGGCCGCGCGCGCCGCGGCTCGCCGGGTCGCCGACGAGATGGGGACGCGGGTCGGCGGTGCGGTCGGCTACGAGGTCCGCTTCGACCGCCAGGTCGGCCCCGACACTCGCGTCCTGTTCCTGACCGAGGGGCTGCTCGCCCGCCGGCTCATGTCCGACCCGACCCTGGCCGACGTCGGCGCGGTCCTCATCGACGAGTTCCACGAGCGCCACCTCACCGGCGACCTCACCCTCGCGCTGCTCCGCCGGGCCCAGCGCACCGCGCGGCCCGACCTGCGCCTGGCGGTGCTCTCGGCGACGATCGATCCCGCGCCGATCGCCGCGTTCCTGGGCGGCCCGATCCTCTCGGTCGAGGGCCGGGTCCACCCGGTCGCGATCGATCACGCCGCGCAGCCGCCCGACGGCCCGCTCGATCGCGAGGTCGCCCGCGCGGTCGGCCGCGTGGTCCGCGAGGAGCCCGACGGCCACGTGCTGGTCTTCCTCCCCGGCGCCGCCGAGATCCGCCGCGCCATCGACGCCTGCGCCGAGCTGGCCGCGCGCCGCGAGCTCCTGCTCCTGCCGCTGCACGGCGCGCTGTCGCCGGACGAGCAGGACCGCGCCCTGGCTCCCTCGGACCGCCGCAAGATCGTCTTCGCCACCAACGTCGCGGAGACGTCGATCACCATCGACGGAGTCGCCGCGGTGATCGACGCCGGCACCGCCCGGGTCGCCCGCCACGATCCCTGGTCCGGGCTGGGCGCGCTGCGGGTCGAGCCGATCAGCCGCGCCAGCGCCGCGCAGCGGGCCGGCCGGGCAGGGCGGACTCGCCCGGGCCGCTGCCTGCGGCTCTACACCCGCCACGATCACGACACTCGCCGCGAGTTCGACGCGCCGGAGATCGAGCGCGCCGATCTGGCCGAGGCGGTGCTGGCCCTGCGCGCCGCCGGGGTCGCGCCCGGCGAGTCGCTCGACTGGTTCGAGCCGCCGCCGGCCCCCGCCCTGGCCGCCGCCGAGGCGCTGCTCGCCCGGCTCGGCGCCATCGACCCGCAGCTGACCGAGGTCGGCCGGCGCATGATGCGCTTCCCGCTCCACCCGCGCGCGGCCCGCGTCCTGGTCGAGGCCGAGCGGCGCGGCCTGGCCGACGACGGCTGCCTGGTCGCCGCCGCGCTGGCCGAGGAGGGCCGCCGCGACTCGCGCCCGCGGGTCGCCGTCCACGCCTCGCCGTCCGACGTGCTCGACCGCGCCGACGCCGCCGCCGGCGAGCGCGGTCCCGCCGCCCGCGCCGCCGCCCAGCTGCGCCGCCTGATCGATCGCCGCGCCGCCGCCCCGCGCGATCCGCACGAGCGCGACCGCGCGCTCCTCCTCGCCCTCCTGACCGGCTTCCCCGATCGAGTGGCGCGCCGCCGCCGCCCCGGCGCGCCCGATCTGCTGCTGTGCGTCAGCGCGGGAGGCGGCGCCGCGCTGCTCCACCCGTCGAGCGCGGTGCTGGGCGACCCGGCCGAGCTGGTCATCGCGGTCGACGTCGAGGAGCAGGGGCGCGGCCAGTCGCGCCAGGTCTCGGTCCGCACCGCCTCGGCGGTCGACCCGGCCTGGCTGTACGAGCTCTACATCGATCAGATCGCCGACTCCGACGAGCTCCGCTTCGATCCGGCCGGCAAGCGGGTCGAGCGGGTCCGCCGGCTGTCCTACGACGGCCTGGTCCTGGAGGAGACCCGCGAGATCGACCCGCGCCGGCTCGATCTCGACGCGGCCGGCCGCGTCCTGGCCGGCGCGGCGCGGGCCGCCGGCATCGATTCGTTCATCGAACCGGCCGCGCTGGCCCACCTGCGCGCCCGCGCCGACCTGGCCGCGCAGGCCGCGCCGGCCGCCGCCATCGCGCCCGTCACCGACGGCGAAATCGACGACGTCATCGCCGCCGCCTGCCGCGACGGCGCGACCAGCTTCGCCGACCTGCGCGCCGCGAGCCTGCTCGATCGTCTGTGGCAGGCGCGCGGACCGGCCCAGCGCCGCGCGCTCGACCGCCTGGCGCCCGAGTCGATCGGCCTGCCCGGGCGCAAGCGCGTTCCGGTCCACTACCAGCCCGACCGCCCGCCGTGGATCGAGTCGCGGCTACAGGATTTCTTCGGGCTCGTCGCCGGCCCGGCGATCGCCGACGGCGCGGTGCCGCTGGTCCTCCACCTCCTGGCCCCCAACGGGCGCGCGGTCCAGGTGACCAGCGACCTGGCCCGCTTCTGGGAGGTGCACTATCCGTCGATCCGCCGCGAGCTGGCCCGCCGCTACCCGCGCCACGCCTGGCCCGAGTCGCCGTCGGCCGCCACCCGCCGCTGATCAGCGCGCTACGAGCGCCACAGCCGCCCGTACAGCGAGTGGCTGACCAGCAGCAGCGCGTAGGCGTCGAGGTCGCCGCCGCTCTCGCGCAGCACGCCGAAGTTGAAGTCGATCGCCGACAGCCCGTCGGCCACCGCGTCGGTGAGCTCGTCGATCGCCGCCGACGACCCGGGCGCCGCCATCTCGACGATGCGGCGGTGCACGTCGCTCAGCCGCTCGCGGTGGACCGCCTCGGCCTCCTCGATGCGGGTCAGCCGCAGCCACGACATCATCAGCCCGGCCAGGTCGCGCACGTCGCCGGCCAGGTCGGCCGGGTCGAGCGACGGCGACACGATCCCGACCATGGCCGGGTGCACTCGCCGGCTCTCGCGCAGCCCCTTCAGCAGGAGCGATCCGGCTCCCACGTTGCGGTGAGCCATGCCGCGCGAGTGCAGGCGCACGACCTGCTCGGCGACCAGGTAGCCCAGCCCGAACGCCTCCTCCAGGGTCAGGTCGTGCGACTCGAGCGCCGGCCCGAAGCGGGCGTCGTCGACGTACTCGCTGAACAGGAACAGGTAACCGCCGACGTCGTCGTGCACCACCCGGTAGAGCGTGGTCAGGAGGCCCTGGCGGGCCGCGCGCAGGATCGGCAGGTAGTGGCCCATCCAGCGCTCGACCACCGCGCCCGGGTCCGGCTCGCCGCGCAGCGCCAGCGCGGTGACGATCTTCGGGTAGAGGTTGCTGTCGGGGAACTGCCCGGTCGCGACCAGCTCGGCCCGCGGCGCGGCCATGAAGATCGGGTAGCCCTTCACCCGGCCGAGCGCGCGCTGGATCTGGTAGCCGTGGCGGGCCAGCGCCTGATCGATGTCGCGCACGTCGTCGAGCGACACCGACAGATCGCGCCGCGACGCGTACACCGCGGTCAGCCGCGCGCGCGGCTCGCCGTAGCGGAACGTGCGGTGGGCCGGCGGCACCACCTCGCGAGCCCCGGCCGGCTGCTCGGCCGGCAGCGACGGCAGCGTCTGCTCGAGCGCCGCGATCACCCGGTCCACCGACGGGACCCGGCGATCCGGGTCGCGCTCCATGCACGCCTCGATCACCGGGCGCACCGCCACCGGCACCGCCTCGGGATAGACGATGCGGCTCTTGCCCCCGAACACCACCCCCTCGGTGATGCGCAGGAGCAGGCTCCACATGTCCTGGGTCGGGCCGTACGGCAGCTCGTCGCTGAACAGCGCGAAGATGGCGCCGCCGATGGCGTAGACGTCGAGCACCTGCGAGATCGGCGTGTCCATGAGCTGGACGTCGAGCACCTCCGGCGCCACCGAGAAGCCGGGCGAGCCGAAGATGCGCCCCTTGTAGCGGTCGCGGTAGCTGTCGCCGGCCACCTCCTCCAGCCACAGCGCCAGGTCGAAGTCGAACAGCCACGCCTTGTGCTGCGCGGTGTCGACCAGGATGTTGCGCAGGGTGAAGTCGCGGTGGACGAAGCCGGCCGCGTGCAGCGCCGACAGCCCGCGGATGGCCTGGACCAGGAGCTCGACCCGCCGCCGGGCCGAGAGCCGGCCGGTCGACACCGCGTGGAGGAGCGTGGCCGCCTGGCGCGGCGTGACCGTGATGTGGTTGTCGGCGATCGGCGCCGACACCAGGATCGGCAGCACGTTCGGGTGCTCGATGTCGGCGATCGCGCCGATGTGAGCCAGCACCGAGTCGTGATCGCGCCGGGTGATCTCGTCGGTGCGCAGCTGGTAGAGGTACTCCGAGTGGAAGACCTTGCCGACCGCGAACTGGCCGCCGGTGTCGAGGTCGTCGGCGCCGGCGCCGACCGAGCCGCGCCCGAGCAGGAACGCGTTGCCCATGCCGCCGTTGCCGACGTGCTCGCCGGTGGTGCGGAACAGCATCTCGCCATGGGAGAACAGGACGCCGCGCCGCTCCAGATCGGCCGCCCGAAGGGCCGAAAGAGAAATCGGTTCCGCGCCCGCGTCGCCCTGACTCATTGGATCTCCCTCAGCTGGTGAGAATAGGGAAAGCCACCACACCCTGGCAATGTGACCTGCCTGCTATCGGCCAATCATTCCGTGCATTCGGTGGGTTAGCGCGCACGCGGCCAGCCTCCTCGGCACCCCCGCGGGCGCGAGCGGCAATTTGTCGCACGAGCTGGAATCAGCCGGGGGGAAAAGCGAGACGTGGTAGCAACAACCCGACATGCAAGGTGTTGTGCGCTCCCGCGCCGCCAGGCGCCAGGCCTCGTGCGCGGCCTTCGCCGCCCTCGCTGTCGTCGCGCTGGCCCCGGCGTGCAAGAAGAGCCGGTCCGACGACGGTGCCGCGGCCGAGGTGACCGAGCCGGAGGCCGAGGGCGCCGGCGCCGCGGATCCGAAGCACCCGTCGGCGCCACCACCCGGCCCGGTCGGGACGATCCACGGCACGGTGAAGCTGGTCGGCGCGCCGCCCGAGATGCCGCTGCTCCAGCGCGGCGCCGACGCGGTCTGCGCGCGCAAGGAGATGCACGCCGAGACGGTCCAGGTCGCCGACGGCGCGCTCGCCAACGCGCTGGTCCGGATCGCGCCCGGCGCGGTGCCCGGCTGGGTGCCGCCGCGGCCGGTCGTGGTCGATCAGGTCGACTGCATGTACCGCCCGCGGGTGCAGGGCGGCGTGCGCGGCCAGGTGCTCGAGGTCAAGAACAGCGACCCGACCTCGCACAACGTCAACGCGCGCCGGCTGGCCTGGGGCGAGCGCCGCGACACCGAGACGATCTTCAACCGCGGCCAGGCGGCCGGCTCGCCGCCGATCAGCGGCGAGATCCGCGACGACGACATCCTCAAGCTCAAGTGCGATCAGCACGGTTGGATGCAGGGCTACGTGGTGGTGAGCGACAACCCGTACTTCTCCACCAGCGGCGCCGACGGCCAGTTCACCATCGAGAAGGCGCCGGTCGGGACCTACACCCTCCAGATCTGGCACGAGTACTACGGCATCAAGACCCACGAGGTCACCGTGGCCGACGGGAAGACCGCGGAGGTCGACTTCTCTTACGACGCGGAGAAGGACCGCCCGGCCCGAACCGGCGCGCGCTGACGAGGACCCGATGAAGCAATCCGACGACGCCAGTCGAGCCACGCTCGAGTACCGGTGGGCGCTGGTCACCGCCGCGGCCACCTTCCTCCTGCTGATGGCCGGCGGCCTGGTCAACCCGACCGGCTCCAGCCTGGCCTGCCCCGAGGCGTTCGTCATCTGCAAGGGCGAGCTCTTCCCGAAGATGGAGGGCGGCGTCCTGTTCGAGCACGGCCATCGCCTCATCGCGATGTCGGTCGGCCTGCTCCAGCTCGGGCTGACGGTGCTCCTCCTTCGCCGGCGTCCGGCCCTGCGCGGGTGGGCGGCGGCGGCGCTCGGGCTGGTCGTGGTCCAGGCCCTGCTCGGCGCGCTGACCGTGAAGTTCCAGCTGCCCTGGTTCGTGTCGACCGCGCATCTCATGGTGGCGATGAGCTACTTCGCGCTGACCCTCTACCAGGCGTGGCGCACGCGGCCGGCGCCGGCCACGCCGGTCGATCGGGCGGCGGGGCCATCGGCGGAGCGCGCGCGGATGCGCTGGTGGATCGCGGTCGGCGGCACCGCCGTCCTCCTCCAGATCCTGCTCGGCGGCCTGGTCCGCCACCACGGGGCGGCGCTGGCCTCGCTCGACCTGCCGCTCCACGAGGGTCAGCTGTGGCCGGCCGGCGCGCCGTTCGCGCTCAAGCTGCACATGGCCCACCGCCTGTTCGGCGCGCTGGTCGGCGTGGTCGCGATCGTCTGCTCGATCGCCATCTTCCGCGCGGCCGGGCGAGGGCGGGTCGGCGTGCGCCGGGCGGCGCTGATCGTCCCGTTCGCCATCGTCGCCCAGATTCTGCTCGGCATGGGGATCATCGCCACGTTCCGATCGGTCCCGGTGGTCCTCGCTCACTTCGGCGGCGCGGCCCTCCTGTGGGGCGTATTCTGCGCGATGTGGCTCATGACCGGATCGCGAGCACCGGCAGCGCGCCGGGCGGACGGAGCCCGGTCGGCGCCGGCGGGACGAGCGGCGCTGGCCGCCGGAGCGGGGAGGCAGGCATGAGCGGCACCTCGATCAGCGCCGCGGCCGGCACGCCCGGCGTGGCCGCCATCCCCGGCACCGCGGCGGTCGGTCGTCGGCTGCGGCGCGACGTGCCCGCGGCGGCCGGTCGCCCGTCGGTGCGCGATCTCCTCGCGCTGGTGAAGCCGCGCATCACGCTCTTCGCGCTCATGACCGCGCTGGTCGGGCTGTTCCTCGCGCCCGGCGCGCCGCTCGACGCGCCGTGGATCGCGCTCTCGCTCGGCACCGCGCTCATCGTCGGCGCGGCCAACACGCTCAACATGTACCTCGAGCGCGACCTCGACTGCCTGATGGCGCGCACGCGCACGCGGCCGCTGCCGGCCGGGCGCATGAGGCCCTCGGTCGCGCTCTGGTTCGGGCTGGCCCTGGCCTTCGCCGCGGTCCCGGTCCTGACCTTCGCGGTCAACCCGCTGACCGGCCTCCTCGGGGTGGTCGCCTTCCTCAGCTACGTGATGCTGTACACCCCGCTGAAGCAGCGCACGACGGTGGCGACGCTCATCGGGTCGATCCCCGGCGCGATGCCGCCGCTGCTCGGCTGGACCGCGGCGACCGGCTCGATCGACCCCGGCGGGCTGGCCCTCTTCGGCGTGATGTTCTTCTGGCAGATCCCGCATTTCCACGCCATCGCCATGTTCCGGCGCAAGGACTACGACCGCGCCGGCCTGAAGATCCTGCCGACCTCGAGCGGCGAGGCGACCACCCGCAAGGCGATCGTCTTCTACCTGGCGGTGCAGGTGCAGCTCACCCTCCTGCTCATGCCGCTCGGCCTGGCCGGGCGCTGGTATCTGCTCTCGGCCGCGCTGCTCGGTGGGGTCTACTTCGCGTACGGCGCGTCCGGTTTCTCCTCCGGCGGGCCGCGCTGGGCCCGCAACCTCTTCCTGCTGTCGATCCTCTACCTGCCGCTGCTCATGGCCGCGATGGTCCTCGACGGGGTCGGGTGAACCGGATGACCGCGCCCGATTCGTCCGCCCCGCTCGCGCCGAGCCCGTTCTACGGGCGGCCGTTCCTGTGGCTGCTGCTCGCGCTCGGCTTGCTCGCCATCCCGGCGCTCGGGGCCATGTGGCGGGCGGGCATTCCCTGGACCGAGATGCACCCCGCGCTCAACGCGATGCTGAACGCGACCAGCGCGGTGTTCCTCATCACCGGCTACGTGGCGATCCGCCGCCGCCAGATCGCCTTCCACCGCAGCTGCATGATCGCCGCGGTGACCGCGTCGTGCGTGTTCCTGGTCTCCTACGTGGCGCGCTACGCCTCGACCGGCACCCACCGCTATCCGGGCGACGGCTGGGACAAGTCGCTCTACCTCATCATCCTGTTCAGCCACATGGTGCTGGCCGTGGTGGTCGTGCCGCTGGTCATCCGTGCGCTCCTGCTCGCCCGCCGAAAGCAGTTCGTGGCACATCGCCGCATCGCGCGCTGGCTGTGGCCGATCTGGATCTACGTGTCGCTGACCGGCGTCGTCGTGTATCTCATGCTCTATCACCTGTCCGGCGCGGCGTAGCCGGCGCAAGGCCCCCCGAGGGCGCTGGCACGCGTCATGCTGTGAAATGGGGCATGGAAAGCAAGAAGGACAAGACCGATCAGAAGCCCGCGCCAGGCGTGGGCGAGAAGGCAACCCAGCGGGGCGCCCTGCCGACCGAGAAGAAGCAGCCGCGACGCGACGTGGTCGGACGCGATCGAGTCGACGTGACCAGCGACGACTCGTTTCCCGCCAGCGACCCGCCGTCGTGGACCGCGGGACACGAGAAGCCGGTCATGCCGGCGACCCCGCGCGATCCGGCGCCCACCCCGCGCCGCAAGGGCTGACCCGTTCCGACGCACCGTCCGCGCCTGCCACGCCTGTGACAGGCCTGTGGCGAGGTAGTACCATCCGCCGATGGCTGACGCGCCGCGCCGAGCGCGACCCCTCCTCGACGCGGCAGAGGCTCTCGCCGAGGCTCTGGACGCGTACCAGCGGGCGGCGCACGGTTTTCTCAAGCTGAAGCTGGATTCGCGCAAGAACGTGGCCAAGGCGGCCGAGGGCCTGGCCAGCATCGCGCGCATCGACGAGGAGCTGTCGACCGGGGTCGGTCGACTGGTCGCGGCGGTCTCCGAGCTGCGCGACGGCCAGCAGTCCACCGCCGAGGCGGTCCAGCGCCGCGCCCACGAGGTGCTCGAGCGCAAGGAGGCGCTCGAGGCGCTGCTCGCCCGGCTCGAGCAGCTGGCCGGCGAGGTGCGCGACCTGGGCGGCCTGGTGCCGGACGACCGCGGCCTCACCGTCGATGAGCTCGGTCTGGTCGGCCGCCAGATCGGCCAGCTGTCCGACAGCGCGCTCGCCTTTGCCACCGACGCGCAGGCGCGCGGCTTCGACGATCTCGCGGCGGAGGGCCAGGCGCTGCGCCAGCAGCTGATCTCGGTCCAGAATCGGACCGCGCGCATGGAGCGGCACACGCCGCGCTCCTGATCGGCGCCGCGCGCTACTCGCGGACCAGCTCGATCGGCTGGCCCTGGGGCACGTGGCGCATCGACACCGAGTTCATGCAGTAGCGCAGCCCGGTCGGCGGCGGGCCGTCGGGGAACACGTGGCCGAGGTGACCGTCGCATCGGCCGCAGCGGACCTCGGTGCGGGCCATCCCGAGCGAGCGATCCTCGATGCTGGTGATCGCGTCGGCGGCGAGCGGCTGGTTGAAGGACGGCCAGCCGGTCCCCGACTCGAACTTGGTGCCCGACTCGAACAGGGGATTCCCGCACCCGGCGCAGACGTAAGTGCCGGCGTCGTGGGTACCGACGAAGCAGCCGCTCCACGGCCGCTCGGTCCCGTGCTTGCGCAGCACCTGGTACTCCTCCGGGGTCAGCCGGCGGCGCCACTCCTCGTCGGACAGGTTCAGCTTGTCGGCCATCGCCCGGAAGGCTACCGCATCCGCGCGAGCAGCGCCTCGGCGGCGGCGAGGTCGTCCCCGTCGTCGATCTCGCACCAGGTCGCGGTCGACACGTCGGCCACCGAGAACCCGACCCCGTCCTGCATGAGCAGCTCGTAGGCCCGCTCGTAGTACTCGTCGGTCTCGCCCCGGTCGATGAGCTGGCGCAGCTGGCTCCACACCCGCGGGGCCAGCGCGGCGTCGATCCGCTCGATGCCGACGAACTCGCCGAGCGCGGCGGCAGGATCCATCCGCTTGTTGAGCTCGACGATGCGGCCGGATCCGTCGATCCGCGCCTTCATCTCCTCCTCGCCCAGCCCGCCGCGCACGTCGATCGCCAGCGCCGCCGGCCCGGGCGCGTCGAGGAGGCGGGGCAGGAGCCCGCCGTCCATCAGCACGTCGCCGTCGAGCTTGAGGAAGCCATCGCCGCCGATCGCCTCCTCGGCGACCAGCAGCGAGTAGAAGTTGCCCCACTCGGCGTAGCGCGGGTTGAACACCCGCACCGCGCCGCGCGCCAGCGGGTGGCTCGACCCGGCCAGGTGCGCCTCGAGGTCGGCGGCCCGGTGGCCGGTCACCACGACCAGCTCCGTGATGCCGACCTCGGCGATGCGCTCGATCATCCGGTCGAGGAGCGGAACCCCCCCGACCGGAACCATGCACTTGGGCAGCCCGCCGGTGACCGACTCGAGCCGGCGGCCCAGCCCGGCCGCGAGGATGATCGCCTTCACCGGCGGCTCAGTCGTAGTACTCGGCGCCCAGGTGGGTGATGAGCTCATCGCCCTTCACGTGGCGCAGCGTGTTCTTCAGCTTCATGAGCTGGATGAACAGGTCGTGCTCCGGGTACAGGCTCGGCTGGGTCATCGGGCTCTTCCAGTAGAACGACAGCCACTCCTGGATGCCGTACATCCCGGCCCGCTTGGCGAAGTCCATCCACAGCGCCAGGTCGAGCACGATCGGCGCGGCCAGGATCGAGTCGCGGCACAGGAAGTCGATCTTGATCTGCATCGGGTAGCCGAGCCACCCCTTGATGTCGATGTTGTCCCAGCCCTCCTTGTTGTCACCGCGGGGCGGGTAGTAGTTGATGCGGACCACGTGGCAGAAGTCCTTGTACAGCTCGGGGTACTTGTCCGGCTGGAGGATGTGCTCGAGCACGCCCAGCTTCGACACTTCCTTCGAGCGGAACGACTCCGGGTCGTCGAGCACCTCGCCGTCGCGGTTGCCGAGGATGTTGGTCGAGTACCAGCCGTCGAGGCCGAGCATGCGCGCCTTCAGCATCGGCGCGAGCACGGTCTTCATCAGCGTCTGGCCGGTCTTGAAGTCCTTGCCGGTGATCGGCGTGCTCTGCGCGCGAGCCAGCTCCTGCATGGCCGGGAAGTCGACGGTCAGGTTGGGCGCGCCGTTGGCGAACGGGATGCCCAGCTTGAGCGCGGCGTACGCGTACACCTGCGACGGCGCGATGTTGTCGTCGCTCGCGGCCAGCCCGGCCTCGAAGCTGGCCACGGTCTCGTGCACCTCGCTCGGCTGCCGGTAGATCTCGGTCGAGCCGCACCACACCATCACCAGCCGGTCACAGCCGTTGTCCTTCTTGAACTTCTGGATGTCGGCCATGAGCTGCTTGGCCAGGTCGAGCTTGGACGAGCCCTTCTTCACGTGGGTGCCGGACAGCCGCTTGACCCAGCTCTGCTCGAACACCGCCGGCATCGGGCGGATGGCGGACAGCTCGTCCTTCACCTGGCCGAGCAGGTCCTTCTCGATCACGCCGGCCTTGAGCGCGGCCTGATACATGTCCTCGGGGAAGATGTCCCAGCCGCCGAAGCAGAGATCGTCGAGCCCGGCGAGGGGGACGTAGTCGCGCAGGGCGGGCGTGTTGTTGTCGGTCCGCTTGCCCAGCCGGATGGTTCCCATCTGCGTCAGCGAGCCGATCGGCACGGCCAGGCCGCGCCGCACTGCCATCACGCCCGCGACGAAGGTCGTGGCGACCGCGCCCATTCCGGGCAGCAGAATCCCGAGCTTGCCGGCGGCCGGCGCGACCTCGACGCCTTTCTTCAGACCCATGAAACTTCCTCCTGGGGGAAACGCGGGCACCATGCCTCAGCTCCCGGCACGGCGCAAGCACCCGGGCTCCGGCGTGCCGGCCGTGGCTGCGCGTTGCCCGCGGTTGCCCATCACCGCCGCTATCGGCGAGCGAGCGCGACCAGATGCATGCAGGTGAGCGCGAAGTAACCGGCGGTGATGGCCCCGCCGAGCAGCACCACTCCGACCGGCCAGCCGGCCAGACAGAACGCCCCGTACAGCGTCACGTAGGCGTCGTGTCGCCCGATCGACCGCACCAGGGTGAGGGGGGCCAGTGGGTTGCCGTACACCGCGGTCGTCGCCTGTCCGCGCTCGAACCACCAGCGGAACGCCATCACGTCGCCGGGCTCACCCGCGCGCGAGGCCCCGTCGTAGATCACCAGCGCCACCACCGCGCGCGCCGCCGCCGCGCCCACGCCGATCCACCACCACGTCCCTCCCGCCGCCGCGCCGGCCGCGGCCAGGAACAGCGTGTCGACGATGTCGTCGGACACATTGTCGAGCACCATGCCGAGCCGGCTGAACTTGAGCCGCACGCGGGCCAGCTCGCCGTCCACCGAGTCGAGCACCAGCCCGACGAGCAGGCTCGCGCCGCCCGCCATCACCCACGCGGTGCCGCCGTGCCAGACCAGGACGCAGGCGAGCATGCCGAGCAGCGCGGCCACCACGGTGACCTGGTTGGGTGTGAGCTCGGTGGCCGCGACCAGCCGCGTGATCCGCAGCGACAGGGCCCGCCACAGGTAGCGATCGGCGATGCCGTCGTACGGGCGACGGCACGTCTCCATGAGCGCGCGCTCGGCGCGGCGGCGCGAGGCCGCGTCGGTGATGCGCACGCCGGCGAGCTCGTCGCCGCGCACCACGCGCGCCCCGTCGGGCAGCGGCGCTCCCGCCGCCAGGCGCTCGAAGCCGAGCCCGGCCGGGTCGAGCCCGGCCACCTGCTCGTCGCCGGCCCGGACCAGCACTCGCGCGGCTCCGGCCCGGCGCGCCTCGCGCACGTGCCGCTCGACCAGCGACATGCCGCACAGGCGCGTGCCCGGGACCGACGACCCGGGTGGGCACTCGACGACCCACGTGGCGGTCTCGGCGCTCATGCCAGAACTCGCGCGCACTCATACCATGTCCGCGTCATCCTCTGACCATGGAGCGCGACCGACACCGCCCGCCCCCTCGCTCGCTGGCCGCGGTGCTGTTCGACCTGGACGGCACGCTGGTCGACACCATGCCGGCGTTCGCCGATCTCGCCGCCGAGGTGATGGCCGCCCGCCACGGGGTCGATCGGATCCTGGCCCGCGCCCGCTACCTCGAGACCTCCGGCCTGCCGTTCGTCGACCAGCTCGAGATCATCTGCCCCGGCCACGCCGCCAACCGCTCCGCGTCCGACGAGTTCGACCGGCGCAAGCTCGCCGTGTGCGACGCGATGCCGATGGACGCGCGCACCGTGGCCGGCCTGGAGGCGCTGCGCGCGCTCGGCCTGCGCCTGATCGTGTCGTCGAACACCGGCCAGGCGGTGGTGGACGAGTTCGCCCGCCGCGAGGCGTTCCGCTTCGATCTCGTGCTCGGCTTCGACCCGGCCCGCGGGCTGCGCAAGGGGCGCCCGCACGTCGATCACGCGCTCGCCGTCCTCGGCATTGCCCGCGATCAGCTGGTCCTGGTCGGCGACTCGCTCAAGGACGGCGATCTCGCCGACGAGAGCGGGGTCGCCTTCATCGGCCGGATCGGCACCTTCGGCGAGGACGACTTCCGCCGGCGCGATCCGCGCGCGGTGACGGTCCGCGCCATCGACGAGCTGCCCGCTGCGCTCGGCGCGCGTCTGGCCACCGCGCCGGGATGAAGGGTTTGACAACGCGCCGCCCGGAAGTTAGTGACGCGAGGTGACCGTGACCAGAAGCGCCGTCATCCTCGCCGCCGGCCTCGGCAGCAGGCTCGCCCCCGAGGGCGGGCACGAGCAGTACTCCAAGCCGCTCATGATGGTCGGCGGGCAGAGCCTGCTCGAGCGCACGGTCGGCTGCTGCCGCGCCGCCGGCGCCGAGCGCATCCTGATCGTGACCGGGTTCCGCGCCGAGCTGGTCGACGCCGAGGTCGCCCGCATCGATCGCGGCGATCTCGAGGTCGTCCACAACCCGGACTGGCGGCGCGCCAACGGCCTGTCGCTCCACGCCTGCCGCGATCGGCTGGACGCGCCGTTCCTGCTCATGATGTCGGATCACCTGTTCGACCCGACCATCCTGGCCGATCTGTCCGCCCAGCAGGCCCCGGAGGGCTCGGTCACCCTCGCGGTCGACCGCGCCATCGACTCGGTGTTCGATCTCGACGACGCGACCAAGGTGGTCGTCGAGGACGGCCGCATCGCGGCCATCGGCAAGCAGCTCGAGCGCTACAACGCCGTCGACTGCGGCCTGTTCCTGTGCACGCCGGCCATCTTCGAGGCGCTCGAGCAGGCGCGGGCCGAGAACGGCGGCGATTGCTCGCTCTCGCAGGGAATGCAGATCCTCGGGCAGCGCGGCCGCTTCCTCCCGTTCGACATCGGCGGTCGCTGGTGGCAGGACGTGGACACGCCGGAGATGCTCGCGCACGCGGCCGAGATGCTGGAGCGAGTCGCGGGCGCCAACTAGTGCTCCGACCGGAAAATACTGATCTCGCGGGCGGGCCCCTCACGCCCCGAACGGCGTTGCTCGTCGGTCACTGGGGGGCCACCCAGCTCCCTTCTCGCGCCTTGTTCGGAGCGCGATGTGCCTCGCCTGACGAGCTCATTATTTCCCGGTCGGAGCACTGGCCCGCAGGGTGACGGAGCGCGGGCCTCGCCGCGAGCCGCACGCGCCACCCGTTCAGCGACGGCTACTCGAGCTTCCCGCAAGGATGTTCAGGAGTAGTAGCCCCGCGAGTGTCCGATGTGTGACAGGACCGGATCGATCGCGTGGCGGGTCGGTGACGGTTCACCACGTGAAGTGTCAGGTCTTCACCACCAGGCCGGTCAAGTGCAGCGGACGGTGAGCGGCACGTCGATTGCCTCGACCGCGGTCTCAGGTCCTCGTCCAGGAGATCGTCCCCCCCATGGTCAACCGCGCCATCGTGCTCGCTCAGCACCTCGTCCTCGAGGGCGGCAGTGAGCTCAGCTCCGCTCGCATCGCTCTACTCCGCCGGACTCTCTCCTCCCTCTCACAGATCGGCGTCATCGATTGCTGTGTGGTCGACGGGGAGCATGCCGAGCTCCTGCAGGATCGCCTGGTCGGAGGCGGTCGCAAGTTCGAGAACAGCGAGATGCGGGTCCAGGTCCTTGCCAACCGCACCTGGCGGCGGGCCAGCGGCTCCGCGCTCCTGGTGGCGCGTGACTTCCTGACCCGCTCGCCCGGCCCGTGCCTGGTCCTGCGCGGCGATCGCCCGCTCGATCCGGAGGCGCTGGCCGAGCTGGCCGCGACCGACCTCGGCGGCTTCGCGGCGGCCGTGGCGATCGCCGAGCCGCCGATCGACGCGCGCGCGCAGCTCCACGCCGAGATCAAGGTCCGCCTCGAGCCGGGCCGGTCCGGCTCGGTCACCGCGATAGGGCTCGACTTCGAGCGCTACGACGCCGTCTTCACCGGCCACGCCCTCCTCACCGGCGAGATCGCCGACGTGCTGGAGCGGTGGAGCAACCCGAGCCTGGAGGACGCGCTGGCCGTCCTGGCCGCGGCCGGCCGCGTTCGCGCTCGCCCGGGTCGCATCGCGTGGCCGTGGCAGGCCGCGCAGCTGGCCGGTGGCCCCGAGCTGGGCGACAAGGTCGCCGCGCTGCTCGATTCCAAGTCGCACCCGGCCTACACCCTGCTCAACCCGGGGCCGGTCAACACCACGGCGAGCGTGAAGAGCGCGCTGGTCCACCACGACGTCTGCCACCGCGACTCCAACTTCAGCGAGCTCATGGTCTCGCTGACCGGCAAGCTGCGCCGCATCTTCCGCGGCTCGCCCGATCACACGGTCTGCCTCATCACCGGCAGTGGCACCGCGGCGATGGAGTGCGCGCTGTCGTCGGCGGTGCCGCGCGACCGCAAGATCCTCGTCATCGACAACGGCGCGTTCGGCGAGCGCCTGCACGAGATCGCCCGGCTGCACGAGATGGACGCGGTCCACCTGCGCTACGCGTGGGGCGACCAGGTCTCGCCGGCCGACGTCGAGCGCGCGTTCGAGGAGCACCCGGACATCGCGGTCGTGGCGATGACCCACCACGAGACCTCGGTCGGCCTCCTCAACCCGATCGGCGCGGTCGGCGCCATCTGCCGCCGCTACGACGCGCTGTTCCTGGTCGACGCGGTGTCGTCGCTGGGGGCCGAGGACATCGACGTGGTCCGCGACCAGATCGACATCTGCTGGGGCAGCGCCAACAAGTGCCTGCACGCGATCAGCGGGGTCGGCTTCCTGTGCGTGTCGCCGCGGGTGTGGGCCAAGATCGAGTCGATCAAGCCGCGCACCTACTACCTGGACCTCAAGCGCTACCGCAAGTACATGGACGAGCTGGCCCAGACGCCGTTCACGCCGGCGGTGTCGAACTACTTCGCGCTCGACCAGGCCTGCAGCGAGTTCCTGGCCGACGGCCACGCTCATCGCCTGGCCATGTACCGCCAGCGCAACCAGCGCCTGCGCACCGCGCTGGCCGCGCTCGGGATGGCGGCGTTCACCCGCACCGGCCGCGAGTCGCACTCGGTCCTGACCTGCTGCGTCCCGGCCGGGATCAAGTTCGAGGACCTGTACGAGCGGCTGAAGCGACGCGGCTACATCGTGTACGCGTGCAAGGACGTCCTGGCCGAGCGCTTCATGCAGGTGGCCAACATGGGCGACCTGCCGATGGAGCGGATCGACGAGTTCCTGGTCGCCGTGCGCGAGGTCATCACCGAGCTGCGCGGCGAATCGGTGCCGCACGAGGCGAAGACGGCGCCCCGCCGGGTGCGCGCGACCGCCTGAGCCGGAGCGGCGGGCGCTCGAGCGGCGCTACGCCGGCGCGCTCGCCTCGTCCGCTTCCGCCCGGAAGCGCGCGATCACCGGCGCGACCGCGCCAGGGTCGTCCGACATGATGCCGTCGGCGCCGAGCCCGAGCAGGCGCTCGGTGGTCGGCGCGTCGTTGACGACCCAGAAGTCGAGCCGCAGGCCCAGCCGCCGGCATCGCGCGACCATGTCGGCGGTGTCGAAGCGCTGCCGCCCGGCCGCCAGCGGCAGCTGGGCCGCCTGGCCGCGCCACGGCAGGACCGAGAACAGGAGCGCCGGCGCGTACAGCATCGTGGCCACCTCGGCCTTGGGCAGCGCGGTCTCGCCGGCGAAGCCGGCCATGCGTACCTTGAGGAGTGTGCGCAGCTGGAAGCTGGCCAGGGTCACGTGCTGCTCGGCCTGGTGCCGGCGGATGAGCTCGAGCAGCGGGTCGATCATGGGCGGGTCCGACTGCTTGATGTCGATGTTGATCCGCACCCCGCGGAACTCGACCAGGAGCTCCTCCAGCGTCGGGATGCGCACGCCCTGGCCGGCGAACGGCTTCCCGCCGTCGGGCGCGCGAAAGGCGGAGCCGGCGTCCCACTGGCGCACCTCGTCGAGCCGCGACGCCGACAGCTCGCGGGCCACGCCGCAGCAGCGCCGCGCGGTCGGATCGTGCGAGACCACCACCTGCCCGTCGACGGTGAGGTGCACGTCGGTCTCGAGCGCATCGGCTCCTCGCTCGAGCGCGCGCGCGAACCCGACCAGCGTGTTCTCCGGGCACTCGGCGGGCGCGCCGCGGTGCCCGTACAGACGAAGCGGAAACCGCCTGCCGCCCTTGGCCACGCCGCATTCTCGCTCGCCCGGGCGCGCGCGGCCAGCACCATCGAATCGGCCGGCGACGATCGTGCCAGCACCACCGCGTCGGATCGGGACCGAGCCCGACGGACGAGACGCGTGCAGCGGAAAGCCGCGAGAACGGCGCGTACGCCCCGTACGAGGCCGACGAGCAGCGCCGCGATGCGCCGCGGATCGGCCGTCGGGCGGCGGGACGATCCGACGCCGCGGTGCTAGTGTCGCCGCGATGGCCGTCAAGTCCCCGCGTCTGGCCGGGCGCCCGCTCCAGGCGCTGGCACGGCTGCTCGCCACCCCGGTGGCCGGTCGCCGCCTGGCCGACTACCTCATGCGCCAGATCCTGCTCGACCGCCTGCGCCGGCGCGACCTCAGCGACGCCGAGGCGCGGCCGGTCGTGGTGTTCCGCCCCGAGCCGCGCCGCCCCGGCCGCGGGGACGGCACGGATGCGTGAGCCGCCGGCGGCCGGATTCAGGCCGCCGACCATCGCCGATCTCGAGGCCGACTACCGCGCCGGTCGAGTGACGCCGGGCCAGGTGTGCGACGCCGCGCTGGCCGCGATCCGCGCGTCCGACCGCGACGCCCCGCCGCTCCGCGCGGTCATCCGCGCCACCGACGAGCGCGCCCGCCGCGACGCCGACGCGTCGACCGAGAGGTGGCGGCGCGGCCAGCCGCTGTCGCCGCTCGACGGGGTGCCGTACGTGGTCAAGGACAACACCGACGTGGCCGGCGTGCCGACCACCAACGGCACCGTGCTCGACTTCCCGCTCCCGCGCCGCGACGCCTGGGCGGTCGAGCGTCTGGCCGCGGCCGGCGCGGTGGTGGTCGGCAAGGCCAACCTCCACGAGATCGGCGCCGGCACCACCGGCATCAACCCGCACCACGGCACCGCGCGCAACCCGCACGACCCGAGCCGCTGGTGCGGCGGCTCGTCGAGCGGCACCGCCAGCGCGGTCGCGGCCGGGCTGGTCCCGATGGCGCTCGGCACCGACGCGGGCGGCTCGGTGCGCTCGCCGGCCGCGTTCGTCGGCGCGGTCGGGCTCAAGCCGACCTTCGGCCGCATCTCGCGCGTGGGCCTCTCGATCCTGTGCGACACGCTCGATACGATCGGGCCAATCACCCATCGCTGCGCCGACGCGGCGCTGACCCTCTGCGCGATGGCCGGGGTGCATCCGGACGACGACGAGACCTGGGATCAGCCGCCCATGGCCGGCTACGCAGACGCGCTGGCCGAGATCGAGCGACCGGTCGCCGGGCTGCGCATCGGCGTGGCGCGACACGTCCTCCGCCACCCTCGAGTCGATCCGGACGTCGCGGCCTGCGTGGCGCGCGCGGGCGCGACCCTGGCCGACGCCGGCGCCGTCCTGTCCGACGTCGAGGTTCCGGATCTCGACACCTGTCTGGTGGTCGGGCTGGTCCTGCTCGGCGCCGAGGGCCCGTCGGGCCTCGAGGATCTGCTGCTCACCAACCTGGCCAGGCTGGGCGCCGACCTCCAGGTGCTGCTCCTGTGCGGCGAGCACGTGTCGGCGCGCGACTACCTGAAGGCCCAGCGCGTGCGCGGCCTCATCCGGCGGGCCTGGCGCGCCCTGTTCGACGACGTCGACCTGGTGCTGATGCCGGCCGCGGGGATCCCGGCGGGCATCATCCGCGCCGACGCGCTCGCCACCGGTGAGCTCGACGAGGACGTGAGCGCGCGCGCGGTCGCGTGCACCTTTCCGTCCAACCTGACCGGCTATCCGGCGGTGTCGGTGCCGTGCGGGCGGGTGCAGGACCTGCCGGTCGGCGCGCAGCTGATCGCGCCGCCCTGGCACGAGCTGCGCGCCCTGCGGGCCGGCGCCGCGCTCGAGCGATCCGGGCTGTACCAGCCGCGCCGCCCGGTCCGCTGGTACGGCGGCGCCGCCTGATCGCGGCGCGCGCGGCGGCGCAGCGGCGCCGCGACTACTCGTCGGCCTCGGCGACCGCCGAGGCGGGCAGGGGAGGCGGCGTCGGATCGGTCACCGCCATGACCTCGACCTCGTAGCTGATGTCCTTCGTGGCCAGCGGGTGGACGATGCGGACGTCGACCTCCTTGTCGCGCACCGCGTCGACCAGGAGCAGCACGTCCTGACCCTGCTCCGCCTTGGCCTGGAACTCGGTGCCCTTGACCAGCTTGGCCTCGGCCGGGAACTCCGAGCGCGACACGGTCTTGCGCGGCTGCGCGTCCGGGTTGCCGAACGCGTCGCTCGCCGGGATGACGCCGTCCTTCTTGTCGCCTGGCGAAAGACCTTCGATGGCCTTCTCCAGCCCCGCCAGCATGGTGCCAGCCCCGTGAAAGTACTCGACGACGCTCTGCTCGAGCACGTCGCCGCCCACCACCTGGAGCCGGACCTTGAGCCGAACTCGCCTACCCTTCTCGATCTTCACCATTTCCACGGTACTGGAAGTGGCGCGAGGCGGTGTGTCCCGAAGCTGTGAAAAACTGGTTACAGTGCCAACTACTGGACCCGCCTCTGATTTTATGTAAGTCAAGAGTTTCTTGTGCTTGCCATCGGCTTGCACCGGCACGCGTCTCGCACTATCTAGCGTCTGCTCCAATGCCTGGCTTCACTCGACGACTCGCCCTGATCCTCGCCCTCGCGGCCGCCGCGTCCGGCGCAACCGCCTGCGCCACCGCCAGCCCGCGCGTGACCGTGCTCGGCGTCGAGCAGGCGCCGACGGCGGCCACCGCTCGCCACTCGCTGCTCGTGTTCGTCGAGGTGGTCAACCCGACCCAGCGCGACCTCCACCTGTCGCGCCTCGAGTACCGGGTGCGCGCGACGTCCTGGTTCGAGAGCGCCGGGCAGGTGGAGCTGGCCCGCGAGGTCGGCGCCGGCGAGTCGGCGGTGGTGGAGATCCCGGTGCCGGTGCGCCACACCAGCGCGTCGCGGGACGGCTCGGTGGCGTACACGCTCGAGGGCAAGCTGTTCGCGCTCGAGGACCACGTCGAGCGCTCGTGGAAGGTCAAGGTTCGGGGCGCGCTCGGCCGCAGCGATCGGCAGTCGCCGGTCCGCGTGACCGCGGTGATCGCCGAGTAGCGCCGCCGTCCCGGTGGCCGGGCTTCGCGGCGGATCCGCCGTTCTGCGACGGGAAGATCCGCCGCAGGAGTGCTAGGTTCCGGCGGTGACGACCACCTGGATGGCCGACCGCCGCTGGCACCGACTGGCCGACGAGGCGCTGGCTGGCCGGCTCATCGATCGCGAGGACGCGCGCGCGGTCCTGCGCGCCGACCCCGACCAGCTGCTCTCCCTGCTCGACGCCGCCTTTGCGGTGCGCCGCGCCCACCACGGCCGCCGCGTCCACCTGCACGTGCTCGAGAACGCCAAGATGGGCGGGTGCCCGGAGGACTGCGGCTTCTGCTCGCAGAGCGCGCACGCCGGCAGCCCGTCCGGCACCGGCGGCTTCGTCAGCGCCGACGAGCTGGTGGCCGGGGCGCGCGCCGCCGCCGCCGCTCACGCCCGCCGCTACTGCATGGTCACCGCCACCCGGGGCCCGTCGCAGCGCGATCTCGAGGTCGTGTGCGAGGCGGCCCGCCGGATCAAGGCCGAGGTCGACATCGAGCTGTGCGCCTCGCTCGGCCTGCTCAACCCGGACAAGGCGCGCCGCCTGGCCGAGGCCGGGATCGATCGCTTCAACCACAACCTCGAGACCAGCGAGCGCTACTTCGGTCAGGTGGTCACCACCCACACCTGGGCGGACCGGGTCGAGACGGTGCGCACCGCGCGCGCGGCCGGCATGGAGACCTGCTGCGGCGGCATCGTCGGGCTGGGCGAGGCCGAGGAGGACGTCGTCGATCTCGCCTACGCGCTTCGCGAGCTCGAGGTCGACTCGGTGCCGGTCAACTTCCTCGACCCGCGGCCGGGCACGGCGCTCGGCGAGATCGGGCGGGTCGAGCCGACCTACGCGCTCGCCGTGCTGTGCATGTTCCGGTTCATCCACCCGCGCGCCGACCTGCGCGTGGCCGGCGGGCGCGAGGTCAACCTGCGCTCGCTCCAGGCGATGGCGCTCTACCCGGCCAACTCGATCTTCACCTCCGGCTATCTCACCACCGGCGGAAACCAGCCCGACGTGGACCTCCAGATGATCCGCGACATGGGCTTCGAGATCGAATACGCGGGCGGCCGGGTCGCGCCGGCCCTGCCGGCCCAGCGCTCGGCGGCGCCGGTCCGCACCTCGCTGCCGGTGGTCCGCCCTGGCAGCTGATCCGCCCGAGGAGGCTCCACATGGTCCGCATCAACCGCGTCTACACCAAGGGCGGCGATCGAGGGCAGACGTCGCTCGTCGGGGGCGAGCGGGTGAGCAAGGCCTCGCCGCGGGTCGAGTGCTACGGCGCGGTCGACGAGCTGAACGCCGTGCTCGGCCTGGTCCGCACCGCGCTTGTCGGCTCGGCCGCGGCCGGCACGCTCCTGCCGATCGTCGGTCGAGTGCAGAACGAGCTCTTCAACCTGGGCGCCGAGCTGGCCACGCCGGACCCGGCCCGGCGGGCGACCTCGCCGCGCATCGAGGCGCGCCACGTGACCGCCCTCGAGGAGGAGATCGATCAGCTCAACGAGGACCTGCCCGAGCTGCGCAGCTTCGTCCTGCCCGGCGGCGGCTGGACGTCGTCCTACCTGCACCTGGCCCGGACCGTGTGCCGGCGGGCCGAGCGGCTGGTGGTGGCGGTGGGCGAGGCCGAGGACCTGGGCGAGCAGGCGCTCATCTACCTCAACCGGCTGTCCGACGCGCTGTTCGTGTTCGGGCGGTGGGCGGCGCTGGTCGAGGGCGAGACCGAGCCGCTGTGGGAGCCGGAGAAGACGTGAGTCGCGGCGCGGGCGCCCTCGCCGGCGTGCTCGCGGTCGCCGCAGCGCTCGCCGCCGGGTGTCGCGAGCGGCCCGACCGTCGCCGCGAGGATGGCGCCGACGGCGTCGAGGTGGCGGCGCAGACCAGCGCGCCCAATCGAGCGGCGCCGGTCCTGGGCCCGGATCGATTCGGCCCGCTCGACCGGACCAGCCGCGCCGAGCGCGGCGCGCTGACCCGCGCCTTCCCCGGGCTGCGGGTCGAGCCGGCCGCGGGCCGCTTCCGGGTCTCGCGCGGCGACGCGGCGCTGTTCACCGTCGCGCCGGCCGACGACGGCTCGGTGTCGTCGGTCGAGGTCGTGAGCGGCGAGGTCACCACCGCGCTCGGCGCCCGGGTCGGCGACCGCTTCGAGGACCTCCAGCGCGCGGCCGGCCCGCTCGAGTGCAACGGCGGGGTCGACGAGCGCGCCGGCGAGGTGCTGTGCTCGCCGCGGCGGGCGCGCAACCTCGCCTTCATCTTCCCGGTCAGCGACCGCCGCTACGCCGGTGACGACGTCCCGGCCGACAGGCAGCGCGGCCTGCTCGCCGGCAAGCGCGTCCACCGCATCCACTGGACGCCACCCGGGCGCTGAGCCCGCGCCGGCCAGCCGGCGCTACGACTCGTGCTCGAGCTCGCTCAGCGCGACGTCGATGCTGTCCTCGCTCGACGGCTTCCCCTGCGGGCGGGACTTGTCGCGGTCGGACACGATGGTCACGTCGTCGTCGTCGGCCGGGCCGCGCTTGCCGGCGGCCGGCTCGATCATGCGCGGCACCGCCCCGCTGGCCTGCTGCGCGTAGCCGTTCGGGTTGGACGGGCGCGCCGACGGCGGCGCCAGCGGGCTCATCCCGCGCACCGTCGAGTTGATCGGCGCCGCGCGCGACGCCGCGCTCCCCGACGCCAGCGGCGGGCGCTCGAGCTGGCGGACCGGCGCCGACGGCGGCATCGGCATCGGGGTCATGCCGGGCAGGGCGGACATCGGCGGCAGCTCGCTGGTGCGCGGCGACGGGCGGACTTCCTTGGTCTCGGTCGGCTCGTTGGTGTCCATCCGCTCCGAGCGCGGCCCGGATCGCGCCTCGCTGGCGACGTAGGCCCGGCTGGCCGGTCCCGCGCCGCCCATGCGGCCCAGGTCGCCCAGGCCGAGCGGCGCGAACACGCCGCGCAGCGCCAGCGGCACCGGGTCCAGCTTGCCGATGAGGTCGGCCTTGGCCGCGAAGATCTCCTCGCGCCGGTCGTCGGTCACCACCCGCTTCAGCACCAGCTCATCCGGCGCCAGCGAGTGGCGCGCGATCTCGGTGACCACGGGCGACATCTTGGCGACCAGCCGCTTCACCAGGATCGACGGGTTGTCGAACTCGCCGAGCGACTTGCCGTCGATGCGCGCCTCGCGCAGCGACCCGCGGCTGCGCTGCAGCTCGTCGGCCGAGTCGGTCAAGAGGTGGGCCAGCTCGAGGAAGCGGAGCGAGTCCTCGTCCATCGGCTCGAACGGCGGCGAGTGTTCGCCGCCCTTCTGGACCTGGACCAGCCGCACGCGCGGCTCGCTGGCGGTGATGAGCACGTTGAAGCCGGTCTCGTCGTCCTCCGGCGTCGCGCGCAGCTTGATCGTCGTCTGGTGCGCGGCATGCACCAGCTCGGTGATGTAGTGGCCGCCGATCCGGTGGGCGCGCACGCGGACGCCCTTGCGCCGCCAGCCGCCCTTCTCGGGCAGCCGCACCTCGAGGTTGGGCGCCAGCCGATCGACCTTGACCAGCTGGCTGAACAGGTTCGCGGCGGGGATGTCGAGCGCCTGCACCCATTCGAGGCCGATGTCGGAGCGCCCGCGCACCTGCGCGCCATAGGCGGCGCGATTCGCGCCCAGCATCACCTCGACGTGCGAGGTGCTGTCGGGCAGGTCGCGGTGGCGGAGCAGCGTCTCGATCGCGCGGAGCGGGCTCGAGCGCTCGCGCTGGACCTGCCCGGCGACCTGGGCCAGCTGATCGGACAGGTTCTGCTTGAGCTGGCCGGCCATGCGCAGGATCGCGTCCTCGGCGCCTTGCCGGATCTGCGCGGCGCAGCGCTGGGCGGCCGACTGCGGCGCCCCGAACGGCTCGGCCATCAGCTTGCTGACCCGCTCGTTCAGCGCGCGCAGCTGCTGCAGCTCCGCCTCCGCGCTCCGCTTGTGCTCGTCGCAGCTCTCCTGGAGCGACTGCACCCGGTGATCGGACACCAGGACCTCCACCGAGAACTCCAGCGCGTCGCGCAGGAACTCGATGTAGTTGAACTCCAGGGGTGACTCGGTTGAGTCGCCGTACAGGTATGCCAAGGCTCTCTCCCGGGACCAGTGTAGATCATGCGGGAGTTTTTGGCGAAGGGCGTGACGCAGCTCCAGATTCAGCCGAACCGGGCCGACGCAGGCGGTCCAGCGAGGCCTGGACGGCTGCGGCGGGTCCGCCGGCGAAATGAGCCTCCAGCGCGGCGGCCAGCCGCGAGACCTCCGCGCCGTCGCCCGAGCAGCGCGCCACGTCAGCCAGGGCCGGCCCCGGTGGGAGCCCCGCTCGCCGCCAGCGCCGCTCGAGCACCTCCAGCCGCCCGAGCGGAACGCGCGCGATCTCGCGCCAGCCGAGCCAGAGAGCGACGCCCAGCGCCGGCAGCGCGACCAGATCGGACGGATCGCTGGTCACCCGCCAGTCGAGGCCGATCCACCCGACTGTCTGCTCCAGCGCCCGTGCCGCCGCCGGCGACAGCTTCACCGCGGCGAACCCGGCCGCGCACGCGACCACCGCGGCCACGAGGCGCCCGCGCCCGAGGCTGAAGTCGGCCCTCGGTGCCGCCCCGGCCCGCGCCAGCAGCCACAGCGCGCAGTCGATGATGGCGGTCGCGCACAGCGGCGCGGCGACCAGGCCGCCCACGTCGCTCAGCTTGCCGCTCAGCCAGCCCGGGATCGCGGCGCTCGGCTTGGCCAGCCAGTCGTTCAGCACCAGGACCGCGAGCGCGACCAGCGTCACCGGGTGAAGGAGCTCGCCCGCCGGCGGCGCCCGCCGACCGGGACCGTCCTCGCCCGCGAGAGCGGCCCGCAGCCTCACCCGTGCCACGCCTCGTGAGTATACTGCGCGGCAACCCCATGGCGCCCAAGGAGAAGGACAAGGAGGACAAGCGCAAGGCGGCGGCTGCGGCCGAGCGCGCCGCGCGCGAGCGCTACGAGGCCGCGGTGACCCAGATCCGCGAGGGCTCCTACCGCTTCCTGTCCAAGGTGCGCGGCCAGGCCGGGTTGATCCTGGAGGAGCTCATCGATCCGGACGGCGAGGCGATCGCCACCCTGGCCGACGTCGAGGGGGATGTGGGTGCGCTGGCCCTGGCCATGCCGCTCGACCTCATCACTCTCGAGACCTGGCTGCTCGGCCAGATCGGCGACGAGGACCAGCTCGACCTCGACCTGCCCAACCACCGCGAGCTGTGGTTCAACTTCGGCTCGTGGATCGGCGAGGCGCTTCGCCTGCGCCATGGCGGGCACTGGCTGATGCTGGGCGACGAGCCCAAGTCGTGGCGGCTCGGCTTCTCCAAGGTGATGCTCGAGGTGGTGCCGTTCCAGTTCGCCGAGCAGCTGCTGCGGCTCGGCACCGGCGTCAGCAAGAAGCTGGTGTCCGAGATCGAGCGCCTGCGCGTGCTGCACGGCGAGCAGGTCGACAAGGACGAAGGCGTCGAGATCGACCGGTTCACGCCGCAGCACTACTACCGCATGCACACCATGCCGCTCGGCCAGTGGATGGTGATGGACCTGGCCCTCATGGACCGCCTGTGGAACCGGGCGGCGGCGCGCGACCTGATCAAGGAGGTGCGCAAGTCGGCCAAGCGGCTCGGCGAGGCCAACGCGCCGATCATCGAGAAGGTGGTCGAGGCGATCGGCAAGGCCAACCAGGAGCAGCCGGTCGGGGGGCAGACCGGCGATCGCGGCCTGTTCGAGGCGGTCGCGCAGATCGTCTCGCTGCGCCGGACCACCCAGCCGATCGCCATGGACATCCTCGAGCGCTACGTGATGCCGGCGATGCACATCGGAATCCCCGACACGTTCCCGCCGCTCGACGAGGACGACCTGGCCGCGCTGCGCCGCGGGGTCGAGCTGTTCACGCTGTTCGTCGAGGTCATCCCGCACAAGTACCCGGCCGACGACGAGGGCTTCATGGGTGCGATCCCGAACGACGACATGAGCACGCCGTACCGGGATCGCTCGAACCTCGAGGTCGGGCGGGGCGACTGGGTGGTCGTGAACCCGCGCCGCTTCAAGTCGATGCTGCTCGAGTTCGACTCGAAGCGCCTGCTCGACAAGTACGATCAGTTCATCCAGTTCCTGCACGGCAACCCCAAGGCGCCGCGCCGGCGCGACGACGGCCGGCTGCTCGCCGAGACCGCCGCGCGGGCGCTCGGCGACTTCCGCGCCTGCGTGGTGGCCGCCTCCAAGGAGGAGCTGGCCCTGCTCTTCCGCATGCTCCCCCCGCCCGGGTGAGCCGCGGCTCACCCGTCCAGCTCAATCATCCAGCTCGGTCATCCAGCTCAGTCATCTAGCTCGTCTGGCTTGATGTGCGGCTCGGTCGGGTCGCCGACCAGCTCGAAGCCGCCGCTCTGGTCGGCCAGCTCGAGCATGGCGATCTCGCGGGCCTGCTCGATGGTGAGCCGGCTCTCGTCGCTGTTCAGCCAGTCGTCCAGCTCCTCGGTCAGCCGCTTGCGGCGCGCCTCCGCCCCGCGCGCCAGCAGCCCGGGCAGCTGGGTGTGCCGCTTGTACGCCACGCTGCCGTAGCAGCGCTGCAGCTCGTCGCGGAACTCGTCCATCGACTGGTGGCGGCGATCGGGCGACTTCGACATCGCCTTGAGGATCAGCCGCTCGGCCGCCTCGGTGATCTCGAGGTGCGGCGCGATCTCGCGCGGCGACGGCGGCATCTTGTTGATCTGCATCGCGAGCACCTCGGCCGCGGCCGAGGCCTCGAACGGCGGGCGCCCGGTCAGCATGTCGAACAGGATGACCCCGGCCGAGTAGATGTCGGCGCGGTGGTCGACCTCCTCGCCGCGCGCCGCCTCGGGCGACATGTACTCGGGCGTTCCGAACACTGCGCCGGCCAGCGTCTCCCCCGGCGCCATCTCCTCGCGGTGCAGCACCTTGGCGATGCCGAAGTCGAGGATCTTCACGAAGTCGTACTCGGGCTCCTTCTCGATGACGAACCGGGCGGTCGGCATGTCGTCACCCAGATCCGGCCGGATCATGCGCACGAGGTCACGTCGGCCGGGTTTGCGGATGAGCATGATGTTGTCCGGCTTGAGGTCGCGGTGGATGATCCCCTTGTCGTGTGCCGCGGCCAGGGCCAGCGCCAGCTGGTTGGAGGCGTTGAGCGCGCGGTGCAGCGCCAGCGCGCCCTTCTTCTCGATCAGGTCCTCGAGGCTGGTCCCCTCGAGGTACTCCATGACGAAGTACACGCCGCCGTCGGGAGTCGGACCGAAGTCGGTCACGTCCACGATGTTCGGGTGGTTGATCGACGAGGCCGCGCGCGCCTCGCGCAGGAAGCGCTTGACCGCGTCCTCGTACTTGGCGAAGCGCGGGTGCAACACCTTCACCGCCACGCGCTTGCCGATGTACACGTGCTCGCCGCTGTAGACGGTCCCCATCCCGCCGCGGCCGAGGATCTCGCTCAGGTGATAGTTGCCGACCGTGGTGCCGATCCGCAGCATGTCGGCCGGCTCCACCAGCACCGACGCGTCCTGCCTGCAGAAGCGCTCCGATGTGGGGTACTTGGAGCGACAGCGCGGGCAGATCCGCATCTCAGGGACAGCGTATCACGCCGGTCGACGGTAAAGGGCCCAGAGTCAGAATCGCGCCTGGACGTACAGCTGCAGGAAGCGCCGATCGAAGACGCCGACGTCGTTGGCGGGGTCGTCGTCCTCGTTGAGCGCCTCGTCGATCTTGGTGAGCTTGAGGCTGGCGAAGGTGAACTCCAGACCCAGGTCGATGGCATTGCTGGGGGAGAACTGGACCGCCGCCGAGGCCGGGATCAGAAGGAAGTTCGTGTTGAACTCCGGAACCACGAACTCACCCCGGAGGGCGATGGAGACGATGTCCACCGGCATGATGACCACCCCGAGGGCCGCGTTCAGGTCCGGCTTGCTCCCCGAGAGGGTATGCACGGTGAAGATCTTGTCGAGCGCGACGATGGCGAGCTGCTTCTTGGGCACGATCCGGAACGGCACACCCACCACGATGGCGGCGTCGACCGCGGAGGGGGGGTCGAGGCCGTCGCCGGTGATCGGGTCGTTGATCGGGTCACCACCCTCGGCGTTCGGGTTGATCGGCACCTCGACCGAGATCCGGAAGTCGACCACGTTGTAGTAGAGCGCGGACTCCAGGCCGAAGCTCAGCACCACGTCGTCGAACGAGGGCAGGAGCGGCTGGCCGGTCGCCTCGAAGCTGTCCTTGTCGTCCTGGTTCTTGACCAGCATGAAGTCGACGCCGGCCTGCAGCTCGACGTGGTCGGCCAGGCCGAAGCGAGCCTCGATCGGCAGGCGCCAGGTCTCGAACGCGTGGAGCGCGTTGAGGTCCATGTTGAACCCGCCCTTCAGCTCGAACATCCCCTTGTTGAGGGTGAGCGGGCGCAGGTTCTCGCCGACCGGGTAGGTCTTCGCGGTGAAGAGGCCGCCGGCGGTGACCTCGGGCTGGTCCTCGTCGGCCTCGCCGTCGCCGCCGTCTTCCTCGTCCTCGTCGTCCTCGGTGACCCCGCCGTCGTCCTTGTCGGCGCCGTCGTCCTCCTCGTCCTCGTCGCCGCCGTCGTCGTCCTCCTGGCTCCAGGCCTGCTTGAGACCGTGGAGGCCGGGGGCGGTGACCAGCGCGAAGCCGCTCGCCCACGCCAGGACGAGCCGCACCAACAACGCGAAGCGAGCCGGCATGCCGCGAGACTCTATCTCGGCCTCGGCCGAAAAACCAAGAGGCCGGCACGGGCCGGCCTCGATCGGTTCTTTCTGCGATGTGCTCCCGCGCGCTATCGCTTCTTCGCCTTGGTGCGCGAGGTGGTGGTGCGCTTGGCAGCCGGACGCCGCGTCGTCTTGGTGGCGACCTTCTTCTTGGCGGCTGCGCGGGCGGGGGCGCGCGTGGTCTTCTTCTTTCGCTTCTGCCCACCGACGGCGGCCTTGACGCGAGCAATGTCGCCGGCCTTGTCGAGGAAGTAGATGAAGCCCGACTCCATGGTGACGCCACCCGGGGCCAGCTTCGTGGACTTCTGCTTCTTCATCCCGGGACGCTTGCGCGGCACCTGCCACACGTCGCCCCCCTTGATGTAATAGAGGTAGTTGTTGTCGCGCTGGATGCCCAGCTTCGCCACTTTTTGTGCCATGTCGGCTTCCTCCGGTGGGGCGCGGCTCTGGGCCGCGATTGGTCGCCGAAAGTCTAGATCGACTGTCTGACATCGTCGCGTCGACGGTCACCGTCGGCGCGGACCCGGCAGACCAGGACCTGGCTCTCGGCGTCTCCGTCGAGCGGCTGGCCGGCGAAGTCGCCGTGGCGTCGGTCGACCGCGAAGCCGGCATGGGACACCAGCGCCTCGAGCTCGGCGGGGAAGAACTTCCGCTGGCTGAGGTGGACGACCTTCTCGCGCCCGCCACCGACGGGCGTGTAGTACAGGCGGATGAGGGCGATCTGGCTGACCGGGTCGTAGTCGTGGTTGGTGGAGTAGGCCAGCTGCTTGCCGGTCCGAGGGTGACGGAACACGGTGCGGGCCCACCGACGGGACGGGTCGCGCGAGAGCCAGCGCAGGTTCGGGTTCTGCACGTCGAACACGAAGCGACCACCCGGCTCGAGGTGGTCGCGCACGCGCTCGAGGCAGGCGGCGACCTCGACGCGGGTGTAGAGGTGCTCGAACGCGTTGAAGGCCATCACGACCAGCGGGAAGCGGGTGGCCAGGGCGAACTGGCGCACGTCGCCGCGCAGCAGCATGGCGCGCCGGCGCGCGCTCTGGCCGAGCCGTTCGATGCGGGCGGCGGCCCGTCGGAGCATGGCCTGCGACAGGTCGAGGCCGACCACGCCGTGGCCGTCGCGCAGGAGCGCGGTGGTCACCCGGCCGCTGCCGCAGGCGAGCTCGAGCACGCGGCCGCCGTCGTCGCCGAGCAGCTCGCGCGCGATCGACCGGTAGAAGCTGACGTCGCGGCGGCGCCGCCGGTACTCGAAGTCGTAGAGATCGGCGTCCTCGTAGTGCTCGTGGACGCCGCGGTCGAGCAGGTCGGCCGGGTCGGCCGGGTCCCTGAGCGAGCGGCTGGCGCCGGGCCCGCACAGGTCGTCGCGCATGCCCGTCTTCGGGGTCGCGGTCGCGCTCATCGGCCGGATCAGCCGCCGACGACCGGCTCCCAGTCTCCGCCCGGCTGCCCGTTGGTGGTGCGCCGGCGGCGACGGCCACCGCGCCGGCGGCGCCGCTTCTTGCCGCCCGACGACTTCGAGTCGTCGCCGCCTTCCGCCGCTGCCGCCGCCGCGGCTGGACGGCCGGGGCCGCTCGCGGCGCTGCTGGCCGGGGGCGCGCCGTCGCCCTGGGCGTGGAGCTTGCTCCAGTACGACAGGTCGGAGACGTCGAAGCCGCTGACGTGGCCCATCATCTGATGGACGACCAGGGCGTCGCGGAAGAACTCGCGCCGCACCAGCGACATCGGCTTGCCGCGCCGGCGGCGGGCCGGGGCGAGGCGGCGCTGGGCCAGCATGATCTGGCGACAGCGCTCGGCGTCGCGCCGGGCGATCTGGAGCTGCTGCACCAGCGGGAGGAGCACCTCGAGCGCCACGTCGTGGGCCTCGAGCGGGCGGACCTCCCCTTCGAGCAGCTCCTCGAACACGAACGGCGTGCACAGCGCCGCCAGCAGGAGCGAGTTGGACAGCTCGCCGCCGCGGCGGAACGCGATGTCCAGCTGGTCGAGCATGCCCCACGCCATGGTCCGGCGATGGACCATCGACTCGGCCGACGGCGCGAAGCTGATCACCCCGGCCGCCGCGGCGTGGAACAGCTGCGAACCGTGGCCGGCGCCGGCGTCGTCGCCGCGACGCGGCTCGCCAGCGTCGTCGAAGTCCTCGTCGTCCTCGTCGTCGAAGTCTTCCTCGTCGTGCTCGTCGTCCTCGGCGGCGGCGGCGTCGAAGGGGGCCGCCGGGTTGGTGACCACCTCGTCGTCGGTATCGGTGCCGCGAGCGACCAGCGGCTGATCGAGCTCGCGGGTGGGCGGCTCGTCGTCGAAGTCGGCGTCGTCGTCGTCGTCGTCCTGGTCATCCGGGAGCGCCCCGAGCGGTCCGTCGTCGTCATCGGCGTCGGCGTCGGCGCGGTCACCGGGCTGGACCTCGATCTCGCGAGTGGGCCGGTCGCCGAGCACGTCGTCGATCTCGTGAGTGGGATGCTCGTCGTCGAAGTCGGCGCCACCGTCGTCGGCTAGCGCGGCGGGCGGGGCGTCGGCCTCGGGGCCGTCGTCATCGTCGGCGTCGTCGGCGTCGTCGGCGTCGTCGTCGTCGTCATCGTCATCGTCGTACGCCTCGGCGTCGGCGTCGTCATGCGGGGGCGCGCCAGCGGCGACGTCGTCGTACGCGTCCTGGCCCGGCTCACCCGACGGCGCGTCCGGCCCCCGCCCGTCCTCGGCCTGCTGGAGCTCGGCCTGGAAATCCGCCTCCTCGGCCGCGTCGTGCACGTCCTCGATCTCGTGGTCGTGCGCCAGGGCCGGATCGGCTGCGATCGCGCCGGCCCAGATCGTGTCTCCGCCGGGCGGTGGGATCCGCCGCTCGGCGGTGATCTCTTCTTCCTCCCACACGGCGGCCCAGGCCGCCTCGTCGCCGACCAGCGGGCGGGCGGTGGCGACCGCTCCCGGCCGCGCTTGCGCTCCCGCACGGATCTCGGAGCGAGCGGGCAGCGGCGACCCGGCCGGGGCGATGAACCGCGGCGTGGGCGGGTCGGTCTCGGTCGGCTCCGGCATCGGAGGCGGCTGGCCGAACATCGCGGCCAGATGAGGCGACAGGATGGAGGCCAGCCCGGTGTCGATCAGCAGGGCCAGCGACCGCCGCGCCGCGCCGCCGCGCAGCAGCCGGTACAGCTCCTCCAGCACCCGCGGCTGCGGGCACTTCGCGATCTCGCTGCGGTGACGGATGAGCGCGGCCAGCGTCGCGTGCTCGATCTCGAAACCGAGCCGCGCCGCGAACTTCACCGCTCGCAGCATCCGGACCGGGTCCTCCCGGAAGCGGATGTCGGGGTCCCCGATCGTGCTGACCACCCGGCGCTCGAGGTCCTCGAGCCCGCCGACGTGGTCGATGACCCGCTCGGCCTCGAGGTCGTAGAACAGCCCGTTGATGGTGAAGTCCCGGCGGCGGGCATCCTCGGTGTCGGTGCCGAAGACGTTGTCGCGCCGGATCAGGATCTCGTCGCTGTCATCGACCTCATCCCCTTCGCGCGGGTTGGCGCGGAAGGTGGACGTCTCGATGATCTTCGGCCCGAAGAAGATGTGGGCGAGGCGGAACCGGCGTCCGATGATGCGGCAGTTCCGGAATAACTGACGAATTTCCTTTGGAGTGGCGTTGGTCGCAACGTCGAAATCCTTCGGCGTGCGAGCCAGAAGTAGGTCGCGGACACAGCCGCCGACGAGGTACGCCTGAAACCCGTGCCGCGCGAGTCGCCGGACTACCTTGTCTGCATCCGGGTCAATCAGCTCCCGCGCGATGCGCATCTTGTTGGAACCACTAGCACAGTTAGAGATCTAGGGCAAGCCGCAGCGCGGCCGCCCTCACCATCCGGCCACAGTTTCGGCTCCGGAGCGGGCGAACTCCGGACAAAAAAAAGACCGCAGCGACCGTCGGGGGGGGGAAGGCCTGCTGCGGTCCGCCAGCGACGCTGTTGCGTGCGGCTGGGGTGAGCATACGATTCCATGCGTCGGTTGCAAGTTGTTTTCCGAGCAAGAACCACGAAATGATTTTGGAAATTTATTAGGTGGGCCAGGCTACTTGTGTTTCCTGCGCTTCCTTTTTGGGGCCAAGAGTGGCCGGCGCGATGAGCGACTCGTCAGAGCGACCCGCTGCGCTGAAGGACAATCGTGCGCCACGGCAAGAGCCGGTGGATGCCCTCGGTCGGCACCTCCAGGGCGGAGGTCCCGAAGACGGGCAGGTAGCCGGCCGCCGTCACCCCCACGGTGTAGCGCTGGCCGCGCGCGAGCGGAGGCTCGAGCACGAACCGCCCGGTCGAGTCGGTCTGGCTCCAGGCCACCACCAGGTCACCCAGCGCCGCGCTCTCGAGGGCATCGGCGTCGGCGCCCGGGCGGAGGGCCAGCACGAACGCGCCCTGGACCGGCCGGAGGCTGTTCGCGTCGGCCACCGAGCCGCTGACCAGGACCCGCTGGCCCTGTGGATCGACCGGGAGCGACCGGGCCGCCTCGGGCGGGTCGGCCGGGTCGGGCGCCGGCTGCCAGCCGCGCCGGCCGGCCAGGAGCAGGTCGCGGGCCAGCTCGATCGGCCGGATGAGGCCGACCTTGCCGATCGCGGTGACCATGTTGCCGCGCTCGGCGGTGATCGCGCGGTAGGCGGTCGGCACGCCGATGAGGCGGCCGTAGCGGTCGGCCGCGGTCCCGCCGGAGTTGCCGGCGCTGATCGCGGCATCGGTGCGCATGAAGGCGCGGCTGTCGGCGCCGCCGTGCTCGCCGGTCCAGCCCGACACCAGGCCGGCGGTGACCCGGATGGCGCTGCCGCCAGCGTCGGGGTAGCCGAGCACCCACACCTGCTCGCCCGGGACGATGCGCGTGGAGTCGCCGAGCGGGACCGCGGGCCAGAATTCGGGCCACCAGGGCTGACCGTTCAGGTCGCTGTCGCAGCGGATGAGGGCGAGGTCGACGTCGGGGCGGAGCACGCCGGCGCCGGGCCGGCCGGCGCAGACCAGCTCTGGCTCGCGGTCGAGGGCGCGGAATCGACCGATGAGGAAGAGGTCGTACAGCCGGCCGTGCTGCTGATCGTGGAGGACGTGGTGGTTGGTGAGGATCGAGCCGCTCGAGTCGACGATCGTGCCGGAGCCGCCGGCCATCGGACGGAGCTCGCCGCGCCCGACGTCGACCGCGAGCACGGTGACCACCGACGGGATGGTGAGCGCGATCGCCTCCTGGCGGTCGTCCTGGGCGCGCACCAGGGCCGGGGTGAGGACGGCGGCGACGGCGACCAGCCAGACCGCGAGGGCGATCGGCGCGGCGCGGCGGCGCGAGGGCCCGAGAGGAGACGCACGCGGCGGTGTCTGGCCAGGCGCCAGCGCGTCGCCCGGAGAGCGGTCGCGGACCGCCGGTAGGGGCATCAGCGACCGACCGCGGCGGGGTGGTTGGCGTCGATCGACAGGGTCGGCACCAGGAGCGCGTCGAGCTGGCCGGCGGTCTCGTCGTCGCCGTGGATCGTCACGGTGTAGAGCAGGCGACCGTTGATGATCGCGTACTCGATGCCGGTCGCGATGCGCGGCGCGTCGGTCTTGCTGCCCTTGTAGGTGTAGCGGTACTCGGTGCGGACCCAGTCGCGGCCGCCGATGGTGCGATCGGTGGAGTTGGCCGCCCAGTGCGCCTCGCCGTGGCGGCTGACCCGCTCGAGGACCAGGGCGCTGCGCAGGTTGCCGGTGGTGGGGCGCTCTGCGATGCGGATCTCGAGGCGCGCGATCGGGTCGCGGGCCGACTGGATGACGATGTGATAGGGCGGGGTGGAGGCGACCGGGGCCGCCTCTTCATCGGCGCCGTCGGGGTGGGGCGCCGGGGAGGCGGCGACGTCGGCGCGCGCGGCCAGGCCGACGGTGGGACGGCCGACCCGGCGCGGCGGCAGCCAGCCGGATGGACGGCTGAGGTGGAGGCCGAGCTGGGTCATCGGCTCCAGCGAGGGGGCCGCGATGCGGCGCTGGGCGACGGCGCCGGTGACGAACAGCGCCACGGCGAAGACGACCACGATGATGTCGTGTCGCTGCCAGGCGGGCGGGCGAAGCAGCTCGGTCAGCGGCCGGCGCCAGCGGCGCAGCGACGAGGTGCGCGGCTGGCGGGCCCGGTCCGTCGCGGTCGATGGCAGGATCGGGGCGGCGGGAGAGGCGTCGCCGGCGGGAGAGGCGCGGTCGGCGGGAGAGGCGCGGTCGGCGTCGTCGGCGTCGTCGAGATCGCGGTCCGCGTGCGGCGCGGGCGACGGGGGGCGACCGGTTCGGGCCCGCGGCGAGGGACCCTCCGGCGGCGACTCGTCGCCGGTGCGCGGGCGGTCGGTCCGTGCGCGGGTCGTGAGCACGGCCGGCGCGGATCCATCGCCCTGGACCTCGTTGTCGGTGTCGGGCGCTCCGGGCGCGGATCGCGGCCTCGCGGCGCGGTCCTGGTCGCCCTGCGCGCGCCACTCGATGTTCGCGCCGGCGTCGTCGCGCTCGGCGTCGTGGCGCTCGGCGTCGTCGCGCTCGGCGTCGTCGCGCTCGGCGTCGTGGCGCTCGGCGTTGTGGCGCTCGGCGTCGTCGCGCTCGGCGTCGTGGCGCTCGGCGTCGTCGCGCTCGGCGTCGTCGCGCTCGGGTCCGGCGGCGTGGTCGGGTTGGGCGGGGCTGGTCGCTCGTCGCCTCGACGCGGGCGGCGGGGAGCTCGACGGTCGGGCGGATGGATCGCTCGCGCTGGCCAGCGGACCGGTCACCCGGGCGGCTCGCGGCATGGCGCCGGTCTTTCGCTTGCTGGTGCCGGAACCCTGCGGCTGCGCACCGGGCGGGCGCGATGCCGACGGGGGCCGGGAGACCGGGCTCCGGCTCAGCTGGCTGCGCAGCTCGGCCGCGGCCGACCGGGCCGCCTCGGCGCGCGCCTCGGTGTCGGTCATGTCCGACGGCGGTCGAGGCTCGGGCCGGCTGGACGGGCGGAACCATCGCCAGCGACGGCGCACCGCCGAGGCCGACTGCGCGCCGCTGTCGCCCGAGGTCGCGCGGGTGAAGAACCTCCGGCGGCGCTCGGTGGTCTGCCCGATGTCCGACGCCTCGGGGATGACCGAGATCGGCCGGCTGCGGCGCAGGCCGCGCCTCGACACCGGCGCCGACGCCGGCGGATCCTTCGGTTGGTCGTCGTCGCCGCGACTCACGCCGGCTCCGCGGCCCGCGCGATCGCGCGCAGGGCGCGGCGCAGGATGAACGAGAAGGCGATGAGCACCGCCGCGGCGAAGCCGAACGCGAACGCGACCGACCGCCACGGCGCAAAGGCGAGGCCCGGCGCCGAGATCGCCGCGTCGGCGACCGCGAACTGCCCGTTCAGCGCGATGGCGGCGACCAGGCCGGCGACCAGCACCAGGCTGCGCCGCCCCGGGGTGCGCGACGAGAACTTGGCCCAGCCGATCGCCAGCCCGAGCACCGCCGCGAAGCACGCGTGCGCCAGCGTGGTGACCGCCACCCTGGCCGCGGCGAGCGACAGCAACACCTCGCCGTGCAGCTCGGACAGGAGAGCGTGGCTGCGGAAGGTGGCGAAGCCGAGCCCGACCGCCGTCATGTACACCATCCCGTCGACCGGATTTCCCAGGTCGGGCAGCGAGTACACGGTGTAGCGGACCACGGCGTACTTGCACAGCTCCTGGGCCACCGCGATCACCAGGAACGCGGAGACCAGGCGCTCGGCGCCGAAGCGGGCGAAGTCGGGCCCGGCGGCGACGTCGGGGCGGAGCGCCTGGTCGACCGCGAACGACGCGATCGGCCCGGCGACCAGCGCACCGGCCAGGTACATGACCAGGACCAGCGGCATCGGGTCGGGCTCGTGGTGATCCTGCGCGCGGAAGTAGCCCAGCCAGAGCGCGGACGGCGCCGCGGCCAGCGCGATGCGCGACAGCGGTCCGAGCGAGATGGGTCCGTCGAGGCCGGCGCCTCGCTCGACCAGGAAGGCGGCGATGACGAAGGCGAGCAGACCGAGGAACAGGACCACTTCGGTCGCGACAACCGTGCGAACTCGGCTCACTTGTGCTCCGACCGCCTCATCGTGCTCGTCAGGCGAGGCACATCTGGGACCCGCGCGGACCACGCTGCGCGCGGTGATCGCCAAATGGTACTACGGCGGGCGCGGTTGTTCGGGGAACGCGGCGATCATAAAGTGCAGATCATGCCCGCCGCTGACGAGGAACGACTGCTCACGCTGGCGGAGCTGGCCAACTATCTGCACATGGGGCAGAAGACGGTGCTCCGGCTGGCCGAGGCCAAGACGATCCCCGGCCGGCTCATCGACCGCGAGTGGCGATTCCGGCGCGCGAGCATCGACACCTGGCTGGCGTCGCAGTCGGAGGACGAGGCGCAGCGATTCGAGACGCTGCCGGACGGGATGATGCTCCCGCTCGGCGACCTCCTGCCGGAGACGGCGATCATCCACGACATGCGCGCGCGCGATCCGCTCGGCGCGATCGAGGAGCTGGCGGCGCGCGCGTACAGCGCGAAGTGGCTCAACGACAAGCCGTGGTTCGTCGGTGCGGTGGTCGAGCGCGAGGTGCTGGCGTCGACCGCGATGGAGGGCGGCGTCGCGTTCCTGCACACGCGCGCGCGCGAGGCGGACCGGATCAGCCGGCCGTTCATCATCGCGGGTCGCTCGTACGACGGGATCGAGTTCGGCGCGCCCGACGGCAAGCCGACCTATCTGTTCTTCCTGCTCGGGCTCAAGTACGACCGGCTGCACCTGCCGATCCTCGGGCGGCTGGCCCGCATCGTGGCCCGCGACGCGCACGTGGTCACGCGGCTGCGCGCGGCGACCTCGCCGACCAAGATCCGCGGCACGCTGCTGCAGCTCGACGCCGACGAGATGGAGGCGCGGATGCTCGCCACCGGCGATGGCCAGGCGCCCAACGCCTCGCTGGCGGGGCGTATGAGCTCGGCGCGCCCGGCGCTCGACCGCGAGATGCGCCTGCGCGCCATCCGCCGGATCAGCGCCCAGCGAGCGACCCAGCCGGGGGCGGCGGGCACGCGAGGCCGGGGCAAGGCCGCGGGCAAGACGACCGGCAAGTCGACCGCCAAGGCGCCGGCGACGGCCGGGGCCGCCAAGGGCAGCGCGGCCGCGGGCAGGGCGGGCAAGGCGCGGGGCAAGACACCGGCCAAGTGACGGCGCCCGCGAGGGTCCGGAGACCGGCCCGGAAGCTGGGTGGCGCCGCTGGGTGGCGATGTGGGCGCGCGGCCCGCGATACCTCCGGCAGAGGTCGTCTGCTACGATGACGAATACCCGCCGCAGGGAAGGCGGTGGGGCCGATCGTCGAGGCGCCCGATGGCAAGGCGCGACGAGTGGAGCTGGGTGGCCTCCCCATGACCGACGAGCAGCGCAGCCAGCGGGGTCGGATCGACGATCCACACCGCCTCGTTGACGTCATTTCGGCGGCGGTGCACTAGTGCTCCGCCGGGCGGTGCACTGAGTGCCTGCCATGAGAGCTCCAGGGCGGACGCGGAGCCGCACCCGCCTCGAGATCGGCGGCGGCGCGCTGGTGCTCACTCCGCCCGATGGGCGCGCCAGCGAGTTCGCGCTCGCCGGGGCCGACCTGGCGGTGGCCGATGCGACGTTCGCGCGCCGGTTCGTCCGCCACCTGCGGGTGTGGACCTCGGCCGGAGACATTCACCTCATCACGCCGCCCGAGGAGGGCTCGATCGCGCCGCGGGCCGCCCAGCTGCCGCGCGCGCCCGAGGACGCCGGCATCATCGACCGGCACGCCTTCGACACGGTGTCGGAGTGGCTGGCCGGTGGCGCTCGCCTGGGCGGGCGGACGATCGAGGAGCTGGCCCGGCTGGCCCGGCTGGCCACGTCGGCGTTCGCCGCGGTGATCGGCGAGCGCGCCGCGCAGATCGCCATCGAGACGATCTGGCCGTTCGGCGGGCCGATGCGGGGCGGGGCGACCGGCGACGACGTGCGCCACCGCCTGCGCCCGCTCGAGCTGGCCGCGCGCGACTCGGACCGCGCCGCCGAGGCGCTGGTCGCCGCGCTCGCCGCCGCTACTCGGTGATGGTCGGGATGTAGAGGGCGTCCTCGGGATCGCCGATCTTGAGGTCGCGGACCTCGAACGTCTCGCTCATGCCGAGGTTGTCGAACCGGGTCGCGAACTTCAGCCCGCCGACCTGCACCCACCCGGACAGCGCGAAGCCGAGCCGGCCCTGCGGCATCTGCTTCTCGAGCAGCTCGGGCATGCGGCTCTGGCTGTTGACGCTGATGAGCCAGGTGTCGCTGCCGACCTCGGGCGCGAAGGTCACCTCGATGACGTCGCAGCCCGGCTTGCAGTGCTCCTTGACCGGCTGGATCGGGCTCTTCAGCGCGAGCTTCACCCCCGGGTCCTTCAGCTTGAAGATGGCCGCCAGCCGGTAGGAGTCGGACCGGAAGCTGTCGTACGCCGACTTCACGAGCTGGTCGCGGGTGGCGGTGTCGACCGTCTTGCTGTCGAAGGTGGCCGCGCCCTTGCCGGCGTGATCGAAGAGGTCGTACATCGCGACGCTCACCTGGATGTCGTCCGGCTTCCCCTCGCGCTGAGCCTTCTCCATGCTGGCGATGTTGATCTCCTCGAACCGGTGGCGGCCGTTCCAGCGGTCCCACGCGTGGCGGAACAGGCCGACCAGCTTGCCGTCGCGGCTGTAGCGCTGCTCCCACTGGATCTGCTTGACGGCGTCCCACGCCGCGGCGCCGCCCAGGTTGGCGAGCACCTGATCGGCCAGCGCGACCGCCTTGGGATCCGAGGCGGCGGCGTCGAAGTGGGCCGAGGTCGGCTGGGTGGCGGCGGTGGTCCGTCCCCCGCCGCAGGCTGCGCACAGGGCGAGGGCGGCGGCGGACACGCGGGCGGCGGCGACGATCGGGCGGCGTCCGGGCTTCATGGGCCGGCACTTTACACAAAGTGGCGCTGCCGGGGGAATTCGGCTAGATGATGCTCTCCGATGCGCGGCAGCTCTTTTCGTGGCCGGGCCCTGCGCGCGGCGATCGCCGCTGCCCTGGCGATCGCGTGCGGGTGCGGCGTTTCGTCGGACGTGTCGCGCGAGCTGGGCGCGCTGTGCGAAGACCGCGACCAGTGCGACGATCGCTGCCTCACCGGCACGCGCTATCCCGACGGCTTCTGCAGCGTGACCTGCGACGACGACGGCGACTGTCCCGACGGTGCCACGTGCGTGGACCGCGAGGGCGGCGTCTGTCTGTTCACCTGCGGCGACCGCAGCGAGTGCAACTTCCTCGGCGAGGACTGGCGCTGCCGGGTGCAGCCGGAGCGCGGCGCCGGCGAGGACGACGAGGTGATGGTGTGCATGGGACCGGGGTAGCCCGGCTTGCCGGCGTGCTCGCTGCGGCGGTGTTGCTCGCGCCGGTCGTCGCGTGGGCGGAGGCGGACCCGGACTCGAGCGCGTCGTCGGCGGGACGATCGGATGTGGCCGCCTCGGACCAGGAGCTGTCGGGCTCGCTCGGCGCCGAGCTGGGCGGCCGGGTCAGTCCGGGTGGGCTCTACGTCGGTGGCGCGTACCTCTATCAGCTGAGCGACCGGGACTGGTTCGACGGCGGGCTGTCGTTCACGTTCGGCAGCGGCGCGGCGGCGTGCTTCCAGGACCGCGAGGGCGACACGGTCTGCGATCACGGGGTGACCGATGGCTTCGGCGGCGAGGTGGCGCTCGGCATGCGCCGCTACTTTCCCGGCCAGGGGCGATTCACCCCGTACGCGCGGGTCGCGGTCGGCCTGCGCCTGGTGAGCTACGGCGCCGACGACGTGAGCGGCCTGGCGATCCCGCTCGAGGCGGGCGGCGGGGTGCGCGCGTGGATCTCCGAGCGAGTCTCGATCGCCGGCGCGGCCGAGCTGCGGGTGGGACCGGCCTGGTTCAACAGCGATCTCGGCAGCGAGCCGCACCTGGGCCTCGCGATCCACGCGGCGGCCGAGCTCCGCCTGTAGCGCTGCTCTGGCGCCGAGCGTGCCGCTCAGATGCGGCGCAGGGCGGCCGGGGGGAGAAAGGCGCGCATCGTCATGCGGCGCGGACGCAGCTCTCCCTGGAGCCAGACCAGGCCGCCCTTGCGCAGATCGAAGCGGGCGGCGTGGCGCGGCGAGCCGCACACCAGCAGCGAGACCAGCTCGGCCAGCCACGGTTGATGACCGACGGTGGCGACTCGCTCGCCGACCAGCGAGGCGAGCAGCTTCTCGTCGGGCACGCGGGTCAGGCCCGGGTCGACCATCGTCTCGCCGCCGTCGTCGATGAGGCGGGTCAGGAGCTCGGCGGTCTCGACCGCGCGCAGCCACGGGCTGTGATGCAGGCGGTCGATGCGGACCCCGAATCGATCCATCCCGCGCACCGCGCGCTGGAAGCGCTTGCGCCCCTCGGGGGTGAGCGGCCGTGCCTCGTCGGGCAGATCCGGCCGCTGGGGCACCGCGGTCGCGTGGCGCACGACGAAGAGGTCCATCGTCAGTCCATACCTCGCCGAGAATCGATCGACCTGTCCATTCGCGGGGCCTAGGCCAGCTCATCGACGGTCTCGCGCAGCCTCGGCCACGCGTCGACCGCCTCGAGGCGGCGGGCGGCGAACTCTTCCTCGAGCTGGCGGCGGTGGTCGGCCAGCTCCGCGGCGTCGGGATACGCGTCGAGCAGGAGCAGGGCGACCGACAGGTCGGCCGCGCGCCCCGAGATATCCTGGAACTCCTTGAAAGCGCCGGTCTTCTCGTCGAACCACTCGAGGGCGTAGCGGAGGCCGCGCACCGAGCGGCGGAGCTGGTGGAAGCTCTCCACGTCGTTGGGCGCGAGCTGGAGCTGACCGCCGACCTCGAGGACGCGGCGGGCCAGGCGCGGCACCACCTGGCGGGCCCGGCCCTCGTCGACCGGCGCGAGCAGGCCGAGCGCGACGCACAGCGCGTCGGTGCGCGGTGCGGCCACCACCCGGAAGAGGTGAGCGAGCCGGGTGGCGCGCTCGCGGCGCAGCCACACCACCAGCGGCTCGGGCGGAGCCTGGGCCAGCACCACGTCGATGTCGCGGACGCCGCCGCCGGCCGCGCGCAGCCAGCGCAGGTCGGAGCGGAGGATGCGCATCCGGGCCAGCTTGAGCCAGGAAGACAGCCGCCGGGTGGCGACGCGCAGCTGATGCACGTCCTCCTCGCCACCCTCGTGCGCGGCCGCCAGGTAGGCCTTGAGGGAGTCCAGCCAGGTGGTCGATGGGATCATGGTCGTCGTCGCCGTCTCGGGTTTCGGGTCTCGGGTCGGCTCGGCGCGGGAGGACTTTAGCCTCGTGCGGTCGGGCCGCCCACCCGCCCTCGGTGACAGCCGTGTCACATTGGTGGTGGCGGCCCGTCACGGTCGGCGCGCGTCGTTGTCACGTCCGTGTCCCGACGGTGTTGCTCCTGCGAGGTAAGGTGCCGACATGGTGCTGTCCGTCCTCGATCTGGGCTCGAACTCGTTCCACCTGGCGACCTACCGGGTGCGTGAACGGGGCGACCGGATCGAGCGTCGGGGCCGGACCAAGGTGATGTGCCGGCTCGGCGCGGGCACGCTCTGGGACGGGGCGATCGACGACGCCGCCTGGCGGCGCGGCACGGCTGCGCTCGACCGGCTGTACCGGCGCGCGATGGCCGGCGAGCCGGATCGATTGATCGCGGTGGCGACCAGTGCCATCCGCGACGCCGACAACGGCGCCGACTTCTGCCGGGCCGCGCGCCGGCGGCTCGGCCTCGACATCGAGGTCCTGTCCGGCGAGGAGGAGGCCCACCTGGTCTACTGGGGGGCGCGCTCGGCGCTGCCGCGGCGGACCGGGCGGATCGCGGTCATCGACGTGGGCGGCGGCTCGGCCGAGATCGCCGTCGGTGACGGTCGGGCGTGCCGCTTCGCCGCGTGCCTGCCGCTCGGCGTGCTGCGCCTGCGCGACCTGGCCCCGGAGCGAGTCGCGGCCCAGGTGCGGGGCAGCGCGCGCGACGCGATGGCCCGGGTGCGGGCGCAGCGGCCGGAGCGCGTGGTCATGACCTCGGGCACCGCGCGCCGGCTGGCCAGCGTGGCGCTCGGGCTCGGCCTGCGCCGACACGATGCCTGCGAGCTCTCGCGCGACAGCCTGGCCGGCCTGGTCGGCGCGCTGCCGCAGCTGCGCGGCAAGGACCTGGACGCGCTCGGCGTCGAGGAGGGGCGGCGCGACACCATCCTGCACGGCGCGCTCGCCCTCGAGGCGCTGCTCGACATGAGCGGGGCGCCGGCCGCGCTGGTCGCGACTCGCGGGCTGCGCGAGGGCGTCGCGCTGCGCGAGCTCGGGCGCGCCCCGGTCGCCCGGGTGGCCGTGCGGGCCGCCCGGCGCGCGGCCTAGTGCACCGCGGCCGAAATGACATCAACGATCCGGTGCGCCTCTGGACGGAGCCCGGAGGGCGACGCAGCGCTCAGGGCGCCACCGCTCCGGCTCAGGCCGCCGACCCGGCCCTCGGCTCGACCGCCGCGGTGATCTCGGCCGGGGCCGCCGCCTGGCGGAGGTCGGTCACCACCAGCTCGGCCGCGCGGGCGACCTCGAGCAGGCGGACCTGGCTCTGGAACGGCTCGCCGAGGGACGGCACCCGCGTCTGAGTGCCGTCGGTCTCGAGCATGCGGGCCTTGACGTTGTCGCGCATGCCGAAGCCGAGCACCTCGTCGAGCAGGCGGGCGCGGATCGCCTTGTCCTCGACCGGGACCATCACCTCGATGCGGCGCTGGAAGTTGCGCGGCATCCAGTCGGCTGACGATAGCAGGAGCTCGGTCCGGTCCCCCTCGCCAAAGGCGAACAGCCGGGAGTGCTCGAGGTAGCGGTCGACGATGCTGCGCACCCGGATCCGGTCCGAGACGCCGGGCACGCCCGGCTTGAGGCAGCAGATCCCGCGCACCAGGAGATCGATGTCGACCCCGGACTGGCTGGCGGCGTAGAGCGCGCGGATGACCGCCGGATCGACCAGCGAGTTCATCTTGGCCAGGATGCGGGCCGGCTCGCCGCGCCTGGCGCAGGCCGCCTCGCGCTCGATCCGCTCGATGACCGAGTCACGCATGCCGAACGGCGCGACCACCAGACGCCGCCACTTGGGCGGCTCGGCGAACCCGGTCAGGAGGTTGAACAGGGCCGACACGTCGTCGGCGACCTCCTCGCGGGTGGTGAACAGCGACAGATCGGTGTAGAGCCGCGCGGTCTGCGGGTTGTAGTTGCCGGTGCCCAGGTGGACGTAGCGGCGGATGAGCTCGCCCTCGCGCCGCACCACCAGTGCCAGCTTGCAGTGGGTCTTCAACCCGATGAGCCCGTACACCACGTGCACGCCGCTCTCCTCGAGGCGGCGGGCCCAGGCGATGTTGTTGGCCTCGTCGAAGCGCGCCTTGATCTCGACCAGGACGGTGACCTGCTTGCCGTTCTCGGCCGCGCGGCCGAGCGCGCGCACGAACGGGCTGTCGCCGCTGGTCCGGTACAGCGTCTGCTTGATGGCCAGCACGCACGGGTCGTCGGCCGCCTCGGACAGGAAGCGGGCGACCGGCTCGAACGACTCGTACGGGTGGTGGAGCGCGATGTCGCGCTTGCCGATGACCGACATGACCGAGTCGGCGTCGCGCAGGATGGTCGGCATCGCCGGGATGCTGAGCTCGTTGCGCAGCTCGGGCGCGAGATCGAACTCGGTCAGCGCGGCCAGGTCGCTCAGCTGGAGCGGGCCGTCGACCCGGTAGACGTCGGCCGGCGAGCTGAGGTTGAGCGCATCGACCAGGAACCGCTCGACGTCGACCGACGCGCGCGCGTCGATCTGCAGGCGCACCGCAGCGCCCCGGTCGCGCCGGCGCAGCTCCTCCTGCACCGTCGACAGGAGATCCTCGGAGTCCTCCTCGTCGATGCTGAGGTCCCAGTTGCGCGTCACCCGGAACGCCGCGGTCTGCAGGACGTCGTAGCCGGGGAAGAGGTCGCCGACGTGGGTCGAGATGAGCTGCTCGAGCAGGATGATGACCCGCCCGTCGGACGACGGCACCGGCAGGAGGCGCGGCAGCACCGACGGGACCTGCACCACCGCGAGCAGCTTCTCGGTGCGCCGGCGGTCGCGCTTCCCGCTCTTGCGCAGGAACACGGCCAGGTTGAGCGACTTGTTCTTGAGCTGCGGGAACGGGTGGCCCGGGTCGATCGCCAGCGGGGTCAGCGCCGGGAACACCGCCCGGGTGAAGTAGGAGCGGACCGCGTTGCGCTGGGCGCCCGACAGCTTCTCGATCGGCGGTATGACCAGCCCGCGCTCGGCCAGGAGCGGGACCATCTCCTCGCGCCAGATGCGGTACTGCTCGGCGACGGCGACGTGGACCCGCTCGCTGATGGCGGCCAGCTGCTCGCCCGGGAGCATGCCGTCGGCGGCGGTCTCGGCCACGCCACCGGCCAGCTGTTGCTTCAGGCCGGCGACCCGGACCATGAAGAACTCGTCCAGGTTGGTCGACACGATCCCGAGGAACTTCAGGCGCTCGAACAGGGGCAGGGCGGGATCGGCGGCCTCGGCCAGGACCCGCTCATTGAAGGTGAGCCAGGACAGCTCGCGGTTGAGATAGAGGCGGCGGTCGGTCAGCTCCAGGCGAGGCGGGTCGGCCGGTCGGGTCTGCTCGGGGCGGTTCGATTCGGCCGGTCGGGTCTGCTCGGGGCGTGTGTCCACCTCGGCTATTGTGACCTGAAGGCGGTGTCTCGGCTCGCTCAGCCTGTGACAACTCCGTAACACGATTGCCCGGAAGTCACCGAAACGTCATCGGTTCCTGTCAGGACCGACACCGCCCGGGCTCACTCTGGGGAGCCATGAGGATGGCGGTCCTGGATCTCGGCCTGCGGAGTTTCCGGTTGACTTGGTTCGAGACGGGCCGCGGCGGCCTGCTCGCGCGCCGCTCGTGGGGCGAGGCCTCGCCGCTGGTCGCGGCCGCCGCGCCCTCGCCGGCGGCGATCGGGCGCGCGATGGCCGCGGTTCACCGGCTCCTGCGCGAGCTGGCCCGGGTCGACGCCGCCTGTCCGCTGGTGGCGATGGCCAGCTGGTCACTGGTGCAGGCCGGCGGCGCGGCCCTGGTCGACGAGCTGCGCGGCCGCCATGGCATCCCGGTCGAGGTCGTGTCCGGCGAGGGCGAGGCGCGGCTCAGCTACCTGGGCGCGAGCATGTACCTGGGCGTGGTCGGGCGGCTCGCGGTCGCCGACCTGAGCGGCGCGTCGCTGGAGCTGGCCACCGGCACCGGCGGCGAGTGCGACGCCGCGCTCAGCGTCCCGCTCGGGGTGCTCGCGCTGCGCGGCGCGTACGTCGCTCCCGAATGCGCGGTCGACCGGGTCGCGCGCGAGCGGGTGGCGGCGACGGTCAGGTTCGGCGCGGCCGAGGCGGCCCGCGCGGTCTGGGACCGGCGGCCAGACCGGCTCGCCTTCACCGGCGGGGTGGCGGTCGCGGTGGGCGCGCTGGCCGACGAGGTCGGACTGCGACAGCCCGGCACCGGCGAGATCTCGTGCGCGGCGCTGGCCCGCCTGGCCGACGTGCTCGCCCAGTTCCAGCCGGTCGATCTGCCCGGCCTCGGCCCGGCGGCGGCGCTCGAGGAGCGGCGGAGCGACGCGATCGCCGTCGCGGCGGTGGTGCTCCACACCGTGATGGAGCTGCTCGGGTTCGGTTCCGCGGTGATATCGCCGATCGGGCGCAGCGAGGGCGCGGCGGTCCGCCATCTAGTGCTCCGACTGGGAAATAATGAGCTCGTCAGGCGAGGCACATCGCGCTCCGAACAAGGCGCGAGAAGGGAGCTGGGTGGCCCCCCAGTGACCGACGAGCAACGCCGTTCGGGGCGTGAGGGGCCCGCCCGCGAGATC
>Ga0193753_10000129_pt1 | contig 70052 bp, 64 predicted proteins | sample H1c2metaG_FD_144925 | JGI IMG/M metagenome (GOLD analysis project Ga0193753, IMG submission 144925) | Soil microbial communities from a riparian zone of the East river system, Colorado, United States - H1c2 | ecosystem: Environmental > Terrestrial > Soil > Riparian zone | place: USA: East...
AAGCTTGAAGTCTTGGGTGAAACGTCGACGAGGCCGTCGCGTTTGACTCCCGGCACTCTGTTGCTGCTGCTTGCTTCGTCTTGCCTGCATTCGACACCTCGACCCTGAACGTAACAGGGTTAATTGGTGTCTACGAAATCGGGGGACCTTCAGAGCATGATCGGAGCGACGAGCGGCCGACAGTCCGGCACTGTGCAGTACACGTGTATGAGTGTCTACGGCGTATTTGGAAATAAGGAATTACTTTGTCAAGGCCAAGCGACGTACCTCAGCGCTGGTGGCGATAGCGGGGCGCCGGTTGTTGCATTTCTCGGAGGCGGGAATGCCGCCGCCGTGGGTATCCACTGGGCGCATCAGGTTGTGAGCGGTGTATATCAATCGTGGTTCAGTTCCATGTCGGGCATACTTGACGAGTTCTACTATGGTGTTTCTGGCGCTCCATATCTCAGCCCTTTCATATATTGAATTCAGTAGGCCAACAGAGCACAGACTGACGAATCGTTTTCATGGGGAATTGTATGCGACGAATACGTATAGTGGTTGGTCTTGCTGCTTTGGCGTGTGGAGCACCACCAAGCGAGGCGGTTGGCTGCCCGGACGCGATCAGATCCGCGATAGTGGTGATGGTGCAGGACGCCTCGTCGGGTGCGAGATTCCCGTTCCAGGATATCACCGTTGTCGGCACGAGCGGAACATATCGTGACTCCGTGACCGTTGCGGCAATCACCAGTCCTTCCGACCCGGCAGCTAATTACGGCATTGGATTGGCGCTTGGACATCCCGGCACATTCACGGTGAACGTGACGGCTAGCGGACACGAAGACTGGACGAACACCGGAATTGTGACGCGCAACAATCTTCGCTGCATGTTCCACAGCGACACGGTTATCGCGAATCTGATACCCGGACGACTCTAGGTGGCTTGAGGACTGAAAGTTGTGGCGATCGCCGCCACGGTTCACCCGCCGCACCGTGGCGAAATCGACCGAGTCTGCGCTAGACGATCATCAGGTCGTGCTGGTACACGCGCGGCGTCACCACCGCATCGTCGGCCGTCATGTAGACGTTGACCTCGGTGCGCATTCCAATCTTTCCGGGAATGTAGATCCCAGGCTCGATCGAGAATCCAATGCCGGGGATGAGCAGCCGTTCTTCGCGCGTCTCGAGATTGTCGAGATGCGGCCCCGAGCCGTGGAGATCGCGCGGGTCGATCGAGTGGCCGGTCCGGTGCGTGAAGTATTGCCCGTACCCGCGCGAGTCGATCACCGCGCGCGACGCGTCGTCGACATCGCCGCCGCGAATCGGATCGCCGGCCTTGGCTCGCGTCTTTACAAAGTCGATCGCCGCATCGCGCGCGTCGCGAATGGCGTTCCAGATCTCTTGTGCCTCCGTTGACGGCGTGCCGATGGACGCCATCCAAGTCTGGTCGGCGTAGACTCCCGTCGCCGGCGTCATTTCACGCGCCCACAGATCAATCAACAGAATCTCTCCGTCGCGAATCACCCGCGGCGCGGCGGCCGACGGCTCATAGTGCGGATTCGACGCGTTCGCACCCGCCGACACGTTCGGACCGTGATCGGTCTCGAGGCCCGCCTTCGTGAAGCGGTTCCTCATCCACTCCATGAGCTGATGCTCGGCAATCGGATCTTTGGTTCGCGAACGCTCGCCCGCCAACTGCAGCGCCGCCTGTCCGATTGTCGCGATGATCTCGGCGGCGCGGACGTGCGATGCGATTTGCGCCGCGCTCCACGTCGCGTAGAACCGCGACACGAGCTCGCCCGACGTCACGACCGTCGCGCCCGCCGTGCGCACCATCTCGATCACGCCCGCGGGGATCCGATCGAGATACGGAACGGCGTCGCCTGCCGAATATTCCATCGCCACGGTCTTGCCGCCAACCTGTTTGGCGAGCCACGCCTCGAGACTCCGCCACGACGAGTACACGTCTTTGCTCCACTCCGCCGGCCATTGACGCCATGGACCTTGCTCGATGGCGTGCGTGAGGGCTACGGGCATTCCCTTCGTTGGGACGAAGGCGAACGTGCGCCGCGACGTCATGCCCTCGAGCCGCATGAGGCCATTCGCGATCGGATTGAGACCGCGAAAATCGTACAGCAACCAGCCGTCGACGCGGGCATCAGCCAGCGCGCGTTGGATTTTGGGGAGAGTTTCCGGAGTCAACATGAGTTTTGTTTGGAGATCTTTGGGGATCAGTGCAGACCGGCCGTGCGATCGAACGACCGCCAGTCGGCACGCCATTCACAGGTTCCTTCGCTGCGCCCCGCGCAGCGAACGTGTTCCACTGCGCCAATACTGCCGATCAACAACAGCAGCAGCTCGCGCATCGATGCTTCGTAATACGTGCAGCCGATCCCGCCCGGTGCCGTTCCCTCGGTGATCGAACGAGGCACTTCGAGAAGCAGAGAACTTCCGACCCGCCGCATGTTGCCGTTCAGATACCGCGCGGCGATCTTCCGCGCATGGCGGTATGCAAGCGGGCGCGCCATGGCTGACGGAAGCAGCCGCATCATTTTCCGCGTCACCAGCGAGATGGTGCGGTATGACTGTTTTCCCATGTGGCGGCCCGCAGCGCGAAACACAGCCTCCGCGTCAGGACGACGGCCGATCAGCTTTGCGAGCGCGATCGCTTCGTCTTGCCCGATGCGGTGCCCTTTGCGCACCGCTTCGTTGTGCCGCTTGATCTGTGCGTAGATGGTATCGCTGAGGCCAAGCCGCTTGTTACGAAGCTCATCGACATACTCGGCGTCGAACTGATCGCTCGGCGTGTCGACGTTACGCACCGCTTCGAGAAGGCTGAGCGGGAGAAGCGCATCTACGGTGGCAAGCATGTGGGTCATTAGCGGGGCAAACTGCGAAGGTAGCCGTTCGCGGATGCCCCTTCAAGGCACGGTATGCTAGTTCGCGTGATTCTTGGTGTCTTATTGGCATCGTCTATCGCGCTGGTGGCGCGACGAACGCGCTCGCTTTCGAGCAGCGGAGCCGTTGTCGCGACCATCGTCGGGACCATCGCCATCGCAGCCGGATGGAGTTGGGGCGCACTGCTGATCCTCTATTTCGCAACGTCCACCGCGCTGTCGCACCTGGGGCGCGCCACGAAGGAGCTGCGCACCGCAACCATCGTTGCGAAAGGCGGCGAGCGCGACGCTGTGCAAGTACTCGCCAACGGTGCGTTATTCACCGGCGCGGCGCTCGCGATGCTCCTTCACCCCAACGTGCAGTGGCTCGCGCTCGGAGCGGGCTCGCTTGCCGCGTCGGCCGCCGACACCTGGGCCACCGAAATCGGCACACTCTACGGTGGACGACCGCGCTCACTGCTCACCCGGAAAGTAGTTCCTGTGGGAACCTCGGGTGGCATCTCGCTGGTTGGTACTGCAGCCGCGGTCGCCGGCGCGGTATTTATTGCCGTGATCGCCGTCCTGCTCGGTTGGTCTCCGATCGTCGGCCGGTGCGTCGCGCTCGGAGGCATTGCCGGTGCGATGCTCGATTCGATGCTCGGCGCCAGTGTGCAGGCACGGCGCTGGTGCGAATCGTGTAAGTGCGAAACGGAGCGCCAAGTTCACGACTGCGGCGCCACGACGGTATGGCGCCGCGGCCTGCACTGGCTCGACAACGATATCGTCAACTTCATCAGCAGCGCCGGCGGCGGTCTTCTAGCCGCAGTGCTCTCACGATAGAGTTCTCGGATGACGGATGCGGAGGTGTTGGTAGTGGGCGGAGGACCGGCCGGCGCGTCGGTCGCCTGTGCGCTCGCGCGCGCCGGCGTGGATGTCTACGTCGTCGACCGCGCCTGCTTTCCACGACCCAAGCCGTGCGCCGAATATCTGAGTCCGGAAGCGTCGCGCATTTTGGCGGACATGGGCGCGCTCGAACGCGTAGAACAATCGGGCGGCGCGGCCCTCGCCGGGATTCGCGTGCGCGCGCCCAACGGCGCCGTGATCGCCGGCGACTTCATCGCATCGCATGGCTTTCGAGGATTTCGTGATCGCGGCCTCTCGGTGCGACGCGAAGTGCTTGACGAAATCCTCCTCGATTCGGCGCGCCTCGCCGGCGCGCGCATCACCGAAGGACTTCGCGTGACCGACATCGTGCGCGACGGAACTCGCACGGTTGGAGTCTCGACGCTCGGCGACGACGCACCAGAAATCCGCGCACGATTCGTCGTCGCTGCCGACGGACTTCGATCGGTGATCGCGAAGCGACTCGGCCTCGCGCACTCGCTTCGTTGGCCGCGACGATTGGCACTCGTGACGCACTATGCGAACGTGCGCGACGTCGGCGAGCACGGTGAGATGCACGTCGAGCGCGACGGCTATGTTGGCATCGCCGACGTCGGCGGCGGACTCACCACGGTCGCGCTCGTCGTTCCAGCATCGCGATCGCGCGAGATCTCCGGCGACCGCGGCGCATTTCTCGACGGCTGGCTCGGCGAACGCGCACACCTTGCCCCGCGTTTCGCCGGCGCCAAACGCGTCACTCCAGTGATTGTCACCGGACCATTCGCGTCGCAGGCTCGCCGCGCGTGGGCACCCGGAGCAGCCCTCGTCGGCGACGCCGCCGATTTCTTCGACCCGTTCACCGGCGAAGGGATCTACGCGGCGCTTCGCGGCGGAGAGATGCTCGCCGAGGCGCTCGTCGCCGCACTTGCTGCGCGCACACCGCGTGATGCCGACAACATTCTCGCCGGATACAACGCCGCACGGCGCAAAGAATTTGGCGGAAAATGGCTGGTCGAACGTGTGATCGGCGCGGTGGTGGGAACGGCGCCGCTGATCAATCGTGCGGCGCGCGGGTTGTCGGCGCGAAAGGATCTCGCCGATTTGCTCATCGGCGTCACCGGGAATTTCGTTCCCGCGCGCGAGGTCATTCGACTCGGATATCTTTGGGGCGTCTTCGGTCGCTCTCGGCCGCTCACTCCGTCTCGCGCGCCACTCGTATGATCGACTCCGATACCTTCCGCAGTGTTCTTGGCCGCTTCGCCTCCGGCGTCACCATCGTCACGGCGCGCGACGGCGCGGGCGAAGACCACGGCATGACCGCGAGCGCGTTCTGTTCGCTCAGCCTCGAGCCGCCGCTCGTGCTCATCTGCGTCGACCACGCCGCGTCGATGCACGAGCTCATGCTGTCGCATCCGAGATTGGGCATTAGTATTCTCTCATCGGACCAAGAAGCGTACTCGCGCCGGTTCGCCGACAAGGATACCGACAACCGCTTCGACGGGATCGCCTACGAGCGCGGCGACAGCGGCGTTGTGCTGCTCGACGGCGCCTTGGCGCACCTCGAGTGCGCAATCATCGAACACCACGATGCCGGCGATCACACGATCGTCATCGCCGAGGTGGAGCGCGCCGCGGCGAAAGAGGCGCGGCGTCCGCTCTTGTACTATCGCGGCGGCTACGCGCTGCTCGAACGATGACGGCTACGTGCTGACGCCGGCGCGCCGCCGGGGCGTGGAAATTCTCGACGACCCCGGCGTCGACCCGGTCGTGCGGGAACGATCGCTCAACGACGTCGCGAAATCGAACCGCTGGCTGGGCGGCTTGCGCGCGGTGTCCCTCGAAGTGCGCGCGGCCGTCCGTGAGCTCGGCGGCGACCTCACGCTCCTCGACGTCGGCACCGGCCTGGCCGACATCCCGCGCTGCTCGAGCGTCAATGCCACGTGCGACGGGATCACCCTGACCACGATCGGCGTCGACGAGGCGCGATCATTGCTCGTGACGGCGCGCGACCGTCTCACCCACGCCGTGTGTGCGGACGCGCTCGCCCTCCCCTTTCGCGACAGGAGCGTGGACATCGTGATTTGCTCGCAGGTGCTTCATCACTTCGACGCCGCCGACGCAGAACGCTTGGTGCGCGAAATCAATCGCGTCGCTCGTCGCGCGGTGATCGTCAGCGACCTCCGACGGAGCTGGATCGCCGCCATCGGATTTTGGCTCGTGTCGTTTCCGTTGCGCTTTCACGCCGTGACGCGGCACGACGGATTCGTCTCCGTCCTTCGCGGATTCACAACGGATGAGTTGCACCGCATCGTTGAGGCTGCGACCGGTTCGGTTCCGGTGATCAGCCGGCGGCTGGGTTATCGGCTGACTGCGCGGTGGCTACCGCAGTCGCGTCCTCATCCGGCTCAGCCGGGGCAGGCCGCATGACCACGCCACACGAGCTCGGAGCAATTCCGGACGACCGCCGCATGACAGTGGTGGACAAACGTTTTGTGGCGGCGCCTCTCGCGGTGATCTTCAAGATTGCCGCCGACGTCGAGCAGTGGCCCGCGTTGCTTCCGCACTATCGTTTCGTGCGCTTTCACAACAAGCGGAGGGACGGAGGCGGCCTCGTCGAAATGTCGGCCAACCGCCCGTTCGCATTGGCCAAATGGCGAACCTGGTGGACGTCATTGATGAGCATCACCCCGCCGGGCTCGGCGGGCGGACGGCCGCCGTCCATTCGATTTCGGCACGTGCGCGGTGTCACGGCCGGAATGGAGGTCGAATGGCAATTCGAGGCGACGAAACGCGGCACGACCGTTCGAATTGTGCATGTGTGGAACGGCCCGGCGTGGCCGTTGATTGGTGAGTTGGCGGCACGCCGCGTGATAGGGCCGGTATTCGTGCACGGAATTGCGTCGCGTACCCTTGCCGGGCTCGCTCACGCCGCCGAACGTATGGCGACAGACGGAACCCGAACTGAGGTGTCGAGTGGCTGAACGACGGGTGGTGATTACGGGGATTGGGGCGGTGACGCCGATCGGCATTACCCGCGAAGCGATGTGGGACGGTCTGCGGCGAGAGCGGTCCGCCGTTCGCGCCATTTCGCGTTTCGATCCGTCGTTGTTTCGGAGCCGCATCGGCGCCGAGATCGATTTTCGGCCGGACGATTTCCTCGAGGCAAAGCAGGTTCGCCGACTCGACCGGTTCGGACATTTCACGGTCGCCTGTGCGCGGTTGGCCGTCGCCGACTCCGAGCTCAACATGGCCGCGGAGGATCGCGAGCGCATCGGCTCGATGATGGGGAGCGCGTTGGGCGGGATCGGCTACGCCGAAGAACAGTTCCTCGCGTTCAAGAACGACGGCATCAGGGCGGTCTCAGCGTCGCTCGCGACCAACGTGTTCGCGGGCGCAGCGAGTTGCAACGTCGCCATCGAATTCGGTGTGCAGGGGCCGAATAGCACGAACGCGATGAGCTGTGCGTCAGGCACCATGGCCATCGGAGAAGGCTTCCGTCAGATCCGCGACAATTACGCCGACGTCATGATCTGCGGCGGCTCGGAAGCGCCGCTCAACCAGCTTTGCTTTGGCGCGTTCGCCATCATCCGCGCGATGTCGACCCGCAACGACGACCCGTCGGCTGCCTCCCGGCCGTTCGACCGGTCGCGCGACGGCTTTGTGATGGGCGAGGGCGCGGCCATTCTCGTGCTCGAGGAATACGAGCGCGCCAAGGCTCGCGGCGCGCATATCTACGCCGAGATCACGGGATATGCGTTCTGTAATGACGCGCACCATATGACGGCACCGCGCCCGGACGGCTCGCAGGCCGCGCGAGCGATGCGCGGCGCTCTGCGCGACGCGCATGTCGAGCCGCACGAAATCGCCTACGTGAACGCGCACGGGAGCAGCACGCCGCTCAATGATCCCACTGAGACGCGCGCGATTCGAACCGTGTTCGGCGACCACTGTGCGAACCTGCAAGTGAGCAGCACCAAGGCGTACTACGGCCACGCACTCGGCGCATCGGGAGCGATGGAGGCGGCGATCTGCGCGCTGTCTCTCGAGCGCGGCTGGCTTCCGCCCACGCTCAACCTGGACGACCCGGACGACGGCTGCGACCTCGACTACATCCCAGGAAAGGGCCGCGACGCCGACGTCGAGTTCATTTTGAGCAATTCGTTTGGGTTTGGCGGAATCAACGCAGCTCTGGTGTTGAAACGGGCTGGTTGATCGTGGACCGACGCGGCCCGGCTGAACGTCGAGCGGGGCGCGGCACGGCGTGGGGAGAATGAAATAGATCGCGCTGGTTGCGCTTGCCGCCTGTTCGCGCATTTTGCAGTCGTCTCTCGACTCTCCTCTCCCTCTCCATCCCGCGTTTCTAATGAAAGACGCTTGGCGTCATTTTGCCGCCGAATTCATCGGCACGTTTGCGCTCGTGTTCGTGGGCGGTGGAGCGATCATCACGAGTCCGATGCTGGCGATGCAGGCAGCCGTCGTCAACATCGCCATGGCGCACGGACTCATCCTCGCCTTGATGATCACGGCGACCATGCGAATCTCCGGGCATCTGAATCCAGCCGTGACCATGGGCTTTTTGGTCACTCGCCGGATCGAACCGATGATGGCGGTGGTCTACTGGATTGCCCAAATCACCGGCGCGATCATCGCGGCCTATCTACTGAAGGCTCTTTATCCGGCAGCCATCGTCGCCGCGACGCGGCTTGGCGGACAATCGATCTCCGCGGACATCAACATGATTCAGGCGATTTCGCTCGAGGCGATCGCCACGTTCTTCCTGGTGTTCGTGGTGTTCGGAACGGCGGTCGATCCGCGAGCGCCGAAGGTGGGCGGGTTTGCGATTGGACTCACCGTGACTGCCGGCATTCTGTCGATCGGACCGCTGACCGGTGGTTCGATGAATCCGGCGCGCTCGTTCGGACCGGCGGTGGTCACCCACATTTTTGAAGGGCAGACTGCATACTGGGTCGGACCGATGCTCGGCGGAATCGTGGCGGCGTTGTTGTATGACAGGCTGTTCTTGCGGCGGGGCTCGGAGCCGGCTGATCACGGCGCCGTCAGCGCGTAGCGCTGGCTATCTTCCTCGTCATGGCCGACGCCCCGATTCCATCGCTATCGCGCGCGCGCGAACAGAAGATCAGCGAGCTGTCACAGCATTTCGCGAACGACGATCTGTCGCTCGAGGATCTCGAGCGCCGGATCGAGCGGGTCTACAAAGCGGCGAACGTTGTGGAGCTCGAGCAGATCACCGCGGATCTGCGGCAGGCAGTGTTGCCCGCGCAAAATCCGATCGTGCCGAGTCGCATCAGCGGTCTTGGCCGTCCGAGCGGCGCAGTGCCGGCGGCGTACGAGCTCGAGAGCACACGAGTGTTGTCGCTCATGAGCTCGACGAAGCGCGTTGGACGGTGGGCGGTTCCGCGAAAGGTCGACGTGCTCGCGATCATGTCCGAGACGCGGATCGATCTCACGCAGGCTGTGTTGCCGCCAGGCGTGATCGATCTCAACCTTCGCGTGGTGATGGCGTCGTTCAAGCTCATCGTTCCGCCGAACGTGCGCGTCGTGAATGAGATGCATTCGGTGATGGCCGACGTTCGCAGCAAGGCGCATGAGCTGCTGCCGGACGGTGCGCCGGAGAAAGGTGAGTCGACGGTCATTCGTCTACGGGGCTACGCGTTCATGGCGGAAGCCAAAATCGTCGTGCGTCGCAAAGAGGAGCCGGTGTACAGCGACGACGATGATGATGATGACGCCGACTAGCGACAACTAGCGACGGCTAGCGAAGAATGAGCGACACGAGGTGGGCCAACCAGCCGATGGAGACGAGGAGAATCGGCAGCAGTGTGAGTCCCACGGAGAACGCGAGTCCCTGCCGAAAGAGTGCTGGCCCGATCGCGGGGCATTTCCTGCCCCAGATGCGTTGCGCCACGGCCTCGACGCCCCAGCCGAAGGTGAAGCAGACGTTGGCGAGTACGGCGTAGGCGACAATCGGCCGCCAGTCGAACGGCATGGCTACGCCGGGCGGCAGCAGTGAGATGAGCCGGGTCACGACGAGCGTGAAGACGCCGGTTGCTCCGACCACGATGTTGAAGGTCGCGCGTCTCGATTCCCACCACGAGAGCAACGAGAGCGTGGTGCGGCGATAGTCAGCCGCGGGGAAGAGTACGCTGTCGAGCGTTGCCACGATCGAACTCCGGTTGAGCGTCTGGTGGGACGATAGGCGGAGAGGGTGCCATCGTCAAGTACTTTGTATTGCAAAGTTTGACTTCACCATCCGCGAGTCGTGGAGCTTCGCCATGGATGGAGCGGTGGAGCTTCGCCATGGATGGAGCGTCGGATGCGATGGCTCCGTGTGTCGGAACGCAGAATCCGCAGAATGGCGGAATATCACGGATTGCATCGTCGTGCAACGAGCCGCGATTTTTTTTTTGGAAAGCCGCCAAGGACATTGGTCGGTGACGTCCCAAACAGCCGTTCAGAAAGCCGAAGCGGGCGCATCAAAAAAAAGACCCCGCCCGCAGTGGCTTCATTCCGCTGCGTTCCGCGATTCCGCGTATTCCGTGGTCAACTGCCACGAACTCTCGTCCGTCGACGCCCTCAACTCCGACGCAATACGGTCAACCGGGCGAGATCATTGGAGCTTCGCCATGGACGGATCGTTGAATCCGACGGCGTCTCGTGATGGAACGCAGAATCCGCGGAGGTGGCGGAATATTACGGAATGCATCGTCGCGCAACGAGCCGGGATTTCCTTTTTGAAGAAGCCGCTCAGGACGGTATCCTTGGTGTCCCGGGCGGACTTCAGGGAGTCTGGCCGGGCGCATCCAAAAAGAAACAAGCCCGCGCGCAGTGGCGTCATTCCGTGGTGCTCCGCGATTCCGCGTATTCCGTGGTCAACTGCCACGAACTCTCGCCCGTCGACGCCCTCGACTCCGGCGCAACAGGCTCAGGGCCCCACGCGCAAATACGCCGCATCGTAGCGCGCAATCGACTCCATGATGATCCGCATCGCGTGCTCGCTCTTTTCCCAACCCGTGATCTGCACCCGCTTCCCTTCCAGATCCTTGTACGTGAAGAAGAAGTATTCAATTTCTTTCAACACGTGGCGCGGAATATCGGCGATGTCGAAAAACTCCTCGTAATACGGATCGTGCAGCGGCACCGCGAGAATCTTGTCGTCCGGCTCGCCGCGATCCAGCATGCGCAACACGCCCAGCGGACGCACGTCGATCATGCAACCGGAGAACGTCTGCTCCTTGACCAACACGATCACGTCGAGCGGATCGCCATCTTCGTGCAATGTGCGCGGGATGAAGCCGTAGTCGCCCGGATAGTGAACCGCGGAATACAACACGCGGTCCAGCTTCATCAATCCGGTCACCTTATCCAGCTCGTATTTGTTCCTGCTCCCGAACGGGATCTCCACGACCGCCGTCACCTCTTCGGGCGGCATGCGCCCCGGCGGCAGATCCTTCCAAAGATGAATCATGCGCGGGCGGCGGAAAGCCCAGCGTCGCGCGACATCGTTCCCTTGAACGACATCGGCCCTTCCTCGACTCCAAAGTTCCGCTCGTTCAACTCCGCCACGCGTTGCATGCTCTCCGTCGACAGATCCGCCGCGTCGCTCGCCTGCGCAAACTCTGCGAGCTGCTCGTCATCGTAGATATTGGGCAAGGTCGTCACCACACGAGGCTCGGCGAGCAACCACTTGAGCGATGCTTGGCCCAGCGTCATGTCGCGCGTGAGAAAATCGAGCGTCTTCACTTTCTTCACGCCGTTGACCAACCACGAACGCGGACGGTGGCGACGATGATCGTTCTCCGGGAACACCGTGTCTTCCGTGTACTTGCCCTCCAGCATTCCCGACGCGTGCGTCACGCGAATGTTGAAGCAGCAATTGGGCGCGTGCTCTTTGGCCGCGTCGAGCATCGCCGTGCCCGGGTGCTGTTCGAGCACGTTCCAGATCATTTGGATGGTGTTGATGTCGCGCTCGCGCTCCACGAGCTCGACCGCTTCATACAACCAACCGATGGCCGGACCAAATGCCGCGCCCCACGCACGAATCTTTCCCTCGCGCTGAAGTTCACGCATCGTCTCCCACAACTCCGGGTCGCGCACGTGCTCCATCTTGGCGTTGTGCAACTGCAGCACATCGATGTAGTCCGTCTCCAAACGCTCGAGGCATTTGTCGACGGCAAAGCGAATGAACGCGGGATCGGTGCGCATGGGCAACTCCGACTGCCCGCGCCGCGCCTTCTGTGCTTCCTCATCATAGATGTCGTAACCGACTTTCGTGCCAATCACGATCTCCTCACGACGGCCGCGAAACGCCTCGGCGATCTGTCGTTCCGAGCGGCCGTTGCCGTAGGCGTCGGCGGCGTCGAAAAAGTTGATGCCGTGCTCGTCCAGCGACGTGCGAAGCATGGCAACCGCTTCGGCGTCCGTTTTCTCGCCCCACCAACCCGTCGAGATCGTCCACGTTCCGAAACCGACCTCGCTCACGCGGATCGAGGTCCCGGGGAAATTTCGATACTTCATTGCGGCTCCGCTCGAAGCAACGCGGCCGCCTCGCGCGCGAAATACGTGATGATGATGTCAGCTCCCGCGCGCCGGATCCCGAGCAGCGACTCCATCATCGCGCGCTCACGATCGATCCAGCCGCGGTCGGCGGCTGCCTGAATCATAGCGAACTCCCCGCTCACCTGGTACGCCGCGACGGGATACGCCGTCTCCGCTTTCACGCGGTGAATGATGTCCAGGAACAGACCGGCCGGCTTCACCATGATCATGTCCGCGCCCTCGTCAATGTCGAGCAGCACTTCGCGAAGCGCCTCGTCGGAGTTTGCCGAGTCCATCTGGTAGCTCCGGCGATCGCCGAACCGTGGCGTCGATTCCGCTGCCTCCCGAAATGGACCATAGAACGGGCCGGCGAACTTGGCGGAATAGCTGAGAATCGCAGTGTCGGTGAACGCATTCGCATCCAACGCCGCGCGGATCGCCCCAACGCGACCGTCCATCATGTCGCTCGGCGCAACGATGTCCGCGCCGGCGCGCGCGTGCGACACGGCTTCGCGCGCCAACAGCTCGAGCGTTGCGTCGTTGTCGACCCGGCCGTCGGCGTCCCCAGCGCGAACGACGCCGCAGTGACCGTGATCGGTGTACTCACAGAGACAGACGTCGGTGATGACGACGAGATCGGGCAAATCGCGCTTGAGTGCCCGCACCGCTTGTTGCACTGGACCTTCATCGTTCCACGCCTCGGATCCTGTCGCGTCCTTGCGATCAGGAATGCCGAAGAGCAGTACGCCGCCCACACCCTTTGACGCCGCGTCGTGCGCGTCGCGAAGCATTTGGTCGACAGAAGTCTGATCGACGCCCGGCATGGACTCGACGGGCTGACGCACACCAGTGCCGGAACGGACGAACAATGGCAGTACGAGCTGCGACGGTCGGAGCGACGTTTCTCGGACGAGACGGCGGAGCGCCGCGGTGCGGCGCAAACGCCTGGAACGGTGTGATGGAAAGGACGGCATGCAAGAAAACTAAGAGGGGGTCCGCGCCGGAGGCGAACCGGTTGCGCGCGTGGACGGTCGTCGTCAACTGAGCCTACGCCGAGCCACCAAGAGAGTGGGCACCCAAGGGACGTAGATCACAGCGAAATCGGCCGAATGGACTGGAATTAGCAGTGGCTGTACTGAGGCCATTTCAGTCCCACCTCCTGAGGTTCGTAATCGTGCTCCAGATCACACGTCGTCATATCGCTGTCGGTGCGTTTGCTCTCGCCATCGTTCAATCGGCTTGCGGCGGAAGTGAAGTCACGCCCCCGCCCACGAACAACCAAGGTGGTGGCGGAGGAGGAGGCGGCGGTGGTGGTGGCGGGAATGTGCCGACTCCCGTCGTTCGCTCCGTCGCACTCGACGCCAGCACTGCATCGCTCGTCGTGGGGCAGACGAAAACGCTCGTCGCAACAGTGACGGCTGACTCCGGCTTCACCGGAAATCGCGGCGTCACTTGGTCGACGAGCAATGCGCAGATCGCGAATGTGAATGCTGGTGTGGTCACCGCGGTTGCCCCCGGCACTGCCACCATCACGGCAACGTCGGTCGCAAACACTGCGCTCGCGGCGTCGGCGGTCTTCACCGTTACGCCGGTTCCTCCCGTCGATCCATGCGCGCCAATCGTGCTGACACTCGGCTCAACCGTGCAGGGCAACTTCTCGCCGACGTGCGTCATGAGCGCGGTGAGCCCCAATACAGCGCGCGTCTATAGCTACACGCCGGCCAAATCGGTCGCGGTTGGCGTCACCCTCTCACCAACGCAATCGTTGGCGGTCGGACTCGATTTCGAGCGAGCCGCGTTGGCCGCGCCAGTCGCCGGCGGATCCACGGTGACGTATGCCGTGTTGCTTCCAGCGGGTGCACAGCGGCTCGCCGTTGTCGGCGCCGGAAATTTTGGCGTCACCATCGACACAACGCAGAACGCATTGCTCGGCGCGCAAACCTGCACGGCGCTCGCGATGCCCGGAGTGAGCACCGAAGTCACCTTCGCGCGCAACTGTACCACGATGGACGTCACCATCGCATCGGCGAACGGAAAGCTGGTGACGTTGGTCGCCAAGCACGCGAGTGTGACGCCGGCCGTGACACTCGTCAATCTGCCGCAGAACGCTCCCGTTGCTTTCGGAACAAGCGACCAGGCGACTCACACCACGACGATTCAACTGTTGCCGAACGCCAACCAGTTCGTGCGGGTGCAACTGCTCAACGCCAACGCGGGCGTCACCAACACCATCACGATCACGGTGTCGCAGTAGCCGCGTTACTCGGGCTGTGGAGACGGAAGATGATCGGCGCGCCGTAGTCCTTCGAGAATTTCGCTCGCGCCGCGGTGCCGGAGCTCATTGGCGAGACGCACGCCGATGAGCTCCGGTTGCGCATCGTCCATCACGTGCTCGCCGCGGACAACCTGTTTGCCTTTGATGTCGGCGATGAGTCCGTGCAACACCGCCGACGCGCCCGAGCGAATGACCAGTGCCCCGATCGGCACCTGACAGCCGCCCTCGAGCGCAGCCAAGAACGCACGCTCCGCGTTGACGTCGATCATCGTCGCTCGGTCGGCGAGCGGCGCGAGCAGAGCGCGAGTCTCGTCATCGTCGCTTCTGATCTGAATGGCGATGGCACCCTGACCCGCCGCGGGCAGCCACTCCGGCGCGTCGAGGTACGCGGTGATGTGCTGTCGCACCCCCAAGCGATGCAGTCCCGCGGCGGCGAGAATGGCGGCGTGAACATGCCCTTCGTCCACTTTTTGTATTCTCGTCGGGACGTTGCCGCGAAGCTCGACAACGTCGATATCCGGCCGAGCGGCGAGTAATTGAGCCCGCCGCCGGAGGCTGGACGTGCCGACACGCGATCCGGGCGGCAGCTCGGCGAGTGAACCAGCGCCCACTCTCTCGTTCACGATCAACACGTCGCGCGGATCTTCGCGAGGCAGCAGCGCCACGATCTCGAGACCGTGCGGCATCTCGGTCGGCAGGTCCTTGAGAGAATGCACACAACAGTGGACTTTCCCCTTCGCGAGGTCGGTCTCGAGCTCCTTGGTGAACAGTCCCTTCGCGCCGATCGCGCTGAGTGCCTCGTTGATGCGTTTGTCTCCCGTCGTCCGATACGTCTTGAGCTCGGACTCGACACCGCGCTCGGTCAGTAAGGCCTGGACCTGACGCGACTGCCGGAGCGCCAACTCCGACACACGCGTGGCAATGATCAGAGAATTCTTATTTCCGGCCGGCATGGCTCTCGGGACCTTGGGACGGTGCGAAATGACCGCACACCGCGTCAACGAGCCCAGCGATCGTCGATTCAGTCGCTTCGATTTTCACATCGAGCCCTCGAGCGCGGGCGGCGTCGCTGGTAATCGGGCCGATCGCTGCCGCGGGAACACGACGTGCGGCGTCCTCACCAACCGCGTCCACGAATCCGTTCACCGATGATGCCGACGTGAACGTGACGAGATCCGCATGTCCGTCGATCAGCCGTTGGCGCAATTCGCCGGCGCCGGTGCCGTCGACGACGGAACGATAGAGCAACACCTGATCGACGATCGCTCCGAGCTCTTGGAGTCCGTCCTGCAACAACTCGCGCGCACCCTCGGCGGCGGCGTACAACACGCGCGCCCCGTTCACATCGCGACGCCCACGCAGCGTGTCGAGCAACGCCTCGGCCACGAATCGATCGGGTGCGACATCCACGGAGAGACCGCGCTCGAGCAACGCGGCGGCAGTCGCCGGACCGATCGCAGCGAGCTTGATTCCCGCCAGCGCGCGCGCGTCGAGCGAAGCCTTACGGAGCGCGTCCCAGAAGATCCGCACGGCGTTCTGACTCGTGAATACAGCCCAGCCATAATCGCTGAGCTTCCCGATCGCAGCGCGAACCGGAGCAGCGTCCATCACTTCGATGCTCGTCGCCGGCATCTCGATCACCTGCGCTCCGGCCGCCGTGAGCCGATCGCTCAGCGACGCGGCCTGTGAACGCGCGCGTGTGACGACAATACGCTTGCCGTAGAGCGGGCGTTTGTCGAACCACGCAATCTCATCTCGGAGCGACACCACGCGTCCGATGACGGTGATGACCGGCGCGCTCAGTCCGACGCGAGTGATCTCGTCGGAGATCGTCGATAGCGTGCCAACCGCCGTGCGCTGATGCGCGTGCGTTCCCCATTGAATTGCCGCGGCGGGCGTCTCGCGCGACAGTCCGCCCGCTTCCAACGCTGCCGCGATGCGTGGAAGGGATTTTACGCCCATGTAGAGAACGATCGTGCCGCCGGCGCGCGCGAGCGCCGACCAATCAATCGTGGCGTCGCCCTTCGCCGGATCTTCGTGGCCGGTGACAAACGTGACCGACGTCGCCAGGCCGCGATGCGTGACGGGAATCCCCGCGTACGCCGGCGCGGCAATGCCCGCTGTCACTCCGGGAACGACCTCGAACTGTACACCCGCCTCGGCGAGCGCTTGCGCTTCTTCGCTTCCGCGCCCGAAGACAAATGGATCGCCGCCCTTGAGACGAACGACGCGCTTTCCTTCTTTGGCGAGTCGGACGAGCAACTCGTTGATCTCATCCTGTCGCGCGGACTCCGTGGCGCCACCACGCTTGCCGACGTCGTGCAATTCGACGGGAGTCGCGCGGTCATGCACTGACGCCAGCGCGAGAAGAGCCGGGTTTGCCAGCGCATCATAGACGATCGCGTCGCAGGTGACGAGCAACTCACCTCCGCGAAGCGTGAGAAGACCGGGATCACCGGGACCTGCGCCAACGAGATAGACCGTTCCAGATGTCATAAGCGGCGACGCGCATCGAGACGTTCGCGGACGCGTCGCCCTCTCAACCACAGCGTCAACGTGTACCCAACATAGATGATTGTCGCCGCGACGTATCCCGCGATGAACGTGCCCTGCGTATCCGGCGTCATGCTGCGCTCCCGTCAATTTCCAGCGACGACAGCAGATCGCGCTGCACACCCAGCCTATACCGTGCGCGCATCAGCGCGATGGAAAGCAGGAAGAACGCGCCGAGCGATAACAAAAGTGTGGTGAGCATTTCACCAGGCAGCGAGGGACGATCCGGCTTGAGCACGACGGGCATTGGGTGCAAACGAGCAGCGAACAGATACACACTCAGATGTATGAACGGAATTAGCAGCGCGCCAAGAATCGCGAGCACGGCAGAGTAGCGCGCGCGCATTGCCGTATCCTCGATCGCGCCGCGCAGCACCAGATACGCCGCGATGACGAACCACAAGAAGAGTGTCAGCGTGAGACGCGCTTCCCACCATGCCCACCACGCACCCCAAATGGTGTGTCCCCAAATCGGGCCCGTCGTCAACACCACCGTGAGAAACGCCAACCCCACTTCCGCGCTCGCCTCGGCCAGTCTGTCGGCGCGTTCGTCGCGCAACCAAAGTGCAACCACTGACATGACCGCCGTGATCGACACGGACAAGTAGGCGCCGAGTACGCCGGCGAGATGGATGTAGTAGATCTTTTGCGCCGCGCCTTGGAGGGCTTCGATCGGCGTAAAGTAAATCGCGCGAACGTAGACGCCCATCACACTCAGAACAGCCAGCACAAAAAACCAATCGAACATCGGCTTCAGCTCGACGTCCGACGCGACGCTCGCATTGCCGGTTGAAGGAGAGGTCATTCTTCGAGCGTAAAAGGAAAAGCAAGTGTACATGCCACCACGAACACCAGATCGAACGCGACCAAGAGTCGCAGCCATGGCCATGCCTCGGCCACCGGCCGACCGGCGAACACTCTCGTCGCAGCCTGCGCAGCGTTCATGAGAATAGGAACAAAAAACGGGAGGCTCAACATCGGCAACAACAGCTCAGCCAACCGGGTGTTCACGGCCATCGCGCTAAATAATGTGCCGACGGCCACGATCCCGATCATCGCGAGGACCACGATGCCCGTGACGATCAGCAATGGCCGGCCGATCGGCAGATTGTAGAATAGCGCGAGCGCCGGAATCGTGATGAGTTGAATCGCGCAAAGGAACAGAAGATTCCCAATCGCTTTCCCGAGGTAGATGGATTCGCGGCTGATCGGCGAGATGAGCAGCGCGTCGATACCGCGGTCGTGTTCCTCGAGGGCGAACGAACGTTGTAGCCCGAGCAACGCCGAAAAAGTGAGGACCACCCACAGCACGCCGGGTGCGCGCTCCCCTGGCGAGATCACCGATTCGTCCCACGTGAAGTAGAAAATGGCGAGCGCGAGCACAGCGAAGACGAGCGCTGAAAAGAACGCGGTTCGCGTACGGAACTCGATCGCCAGATCCTTGCGGGCAATCAACCACGCGGCGCTGACCGTGCCAGGGACTTTCGGGATTGCGGGCTCGCTCATGCCGACGCGCCCATCACCAGCGCCCTGTAGTCCGCGACGTACGCTTGCGGATCGAGCGATGCGCATTTATCGCGGCGAACAATTCGGCCGGCCAACATGATCGCCGTGTCCGACGCGACTGCGAGCCCCTCGTCGACATTGTGTGTGACGAGAATCAACGAGGCGCCGGATTCACGAAGCGCGCGCAGCATGTCCGTCAGGGCCGCGGCACCGACCGCATCGAGGCCGGTGTATGGTTCATCGAGGAGCACGACCGTTGGCTCGTGGACGATCGCGCGGGCGATGGACACGCGCTGCTGCAGACCGCGGCTCAGCGAGCGCACCGGTGCATCGGCACGATCGAGGATCCGAATGCGATCGAGTGCGCGGACGGTCGCGGCGCCCGGATCGGAGACGCCTTGCAAGCGCGCGGCAAACGCGACGTTCTCGCGCGCGGTGAGCGCGCTATAGAGCATGCTCTGATGCGAAATCAGACCAATCTGCCCGCGCGCCGGCGCGTCGTCTCGCAATGACCGGCCTCCGATCTGCACCACGCCGGCCGTGGGCTTGAGCAGGCCGGCAACCATGCGAAGCAGCGTCGTTTTTCCGGCGCCGTTCGGCCCAAACAGGGCGAGACAGTCACCGGCGTTGAGGGAAAAATCCACGCCATCAACGGCGCGTCGGCGACCAAAGGTCCGGACGACACCGGACACTTCGACCGCCGGTAAAGTCGAAAGCGTGGCCGTCGAAAACATGGCCTAAGATAATCTGACAGGTCTCAGGTCTCTGGTCTGAGGATAGGAGGGAACGACCGAGTCTCCTGCATCTTGCTGCGTTCAATCTGAGACCTCACGCCTGGACCCTGAGACCTAGCAGCCAGACCCTGAGACCCGAGACCAGAGACCCGAGACCTGTCTGTCCTGTTCGCGCGACGGTACAAGTCATATTTTGGAGGCGTCGTCCGGCTCGCTCTCAAACGAGCCGTTCCCCGCCCGTCCGAGGTATCGTGGCCGAACTCGCCGAACAACTCCAAAAGTCGCTCGGAGCGACGTACACGATCGTGCGAGAGTTGGGCGGAGGCGGCATGTCTCGAGTCTTCCTCGCCGAGGACATCGCGCTCGGACGATCCGTCGTCATCAAAGTGCTGCTCCCCGAGCTCGCGGCCGGAGTCAACGCGGAACGGTTCAAGCGCGAAGTGCAACTTTCCGCGCGCCTTCAGCATCCGCACATCGTTCCGGTACTCTCGGCGGGAGAAGTCGACGGCTTGCCGTACTACGTGATGCCGTTCGTGAAGGGCGACTCTCTTCGCGCACGACTCACCGCCGGCCCGCTGTCGGTTCAGGAGGCCATGAGCGTTCTCGGGGACGTCGCGAAAGCGCTCGCCTACGCGCAGTCCGACGGCGTCGTCCATCGCGACATCAAGCCGGACAATATTCTGCTTTCGGGCGGCGCCGCCACCGTCGCGGACTTTGGCATCGCCAAGGCAATCTCGTCGTCTCGCCGCGCTGAAGACGGAGAGGGCCTCACATCGCTCGGTACGTCGCTCGGCACACCCGCCTACATGGCGCCGGAGCAGGTGGCCGGCGATCCCAACGTCGACCACCGCGCCGACATCTACTCGCTCGGCTGCGTCGCGTACGAGATGCTCACGGGACAGTCGCCGTTCGCCGGGAAATCGCCGCAGCAAATGCTCGCGGCGCATGTGATGGAAAAGCCGACGCCGATCGGTGAACGCCGCCCCGGGATTCCATCGTCGCTCGTCGCACTCGTGAACCGTTGTTTGGAAAAAGAACCGTCGGCGCGACCACAGTCGGCCAGCGAGCTCGTAACGGAGCTGGAGACGACGTGTTCGCGCGACGCGACGCCCGCCATCGCCAACGAGCGCGCGCGCAGCAAGGTGCCGACATGGGCCGTGTTCGCCGGATTGCTTCTTCTTGGTGGCGCGGCGATTCCCGCGTATCGCGGCTTCCGCAAAGCGCCGGTGGTGAACGGCGTGCTATCGATTGCGATTGCGCCGTTCGAGGTACTCGATCCACAGCTCGGCCTTTGGAAAGAAGGGATGGTCGACGTGCTGTCGCGCAATCTCGACGGCTCCGGACCGATCCGTGCGATACCGCCGAGCGCGTCGATCAAGCGCTGGGAAGGACACGGAGACCGTACGAGCGCATCGGCGTTCGGCAAGCGCGTCGGTGCGCAACTCGTTGTCTACGGACAACTGCAATCCGCAGGGAACAACCTCGTCGACGCAAAAGCGTGGATCGTCGACACGCAGCGCGACGCCCCTCCCGTCGAAGTTCAATTGCGCGATTCAGTTTCTCGAATGGACCGCGTCACCGATTCACTGAGTGTGCGACTCCTCGCGGCCATCGGTCGCGACCGATCGATTGGCGCGGGACGGATTGCGTCGCTCGGCTCCGGTTCACTTCCAGCGATCAAAGCGTTCCTCCAAGGCTCGCAATATTTTCGCCGCACACAGTGGGATTCGGCGATCACGTCGTTCAAAGAAGCGGTCGCGATCGATTCGACGTTTGGCATTGCGTATCTGCATCTCGCGCAGGCGAGCGGATGGACCGCCGGTTCCGGAAATCCAGATGCTGTCGCGGCAAACCGGCGCGCCGGCCAGCTCGTGCGCGCGGGACTCTCTCCTCACGACTCACTGATGCTGACTGCGGCCGGCCACTACGCGTCGGTGGGAGGCAATGGCGCGCGTAACATGGCCGAAACGCGCAGCGCGATCGCCACGATGCAAGTCGCCACAGAGCAATACCCCAAGGACGCCGAAGCCTGGTACCTCCTCGGCGACATGCGTTATCACAACGACTCCAAGCTCACCGATCGCGAAGCCCTCACCTATTTCGATCGCGCGATCGCCGCTGATTCCGATTACGCGCCGGCGTACATTCACGCTATCGAGCTCGCGTTTCGGTATGGCACGGAGACTGGCCGCCGCTACTCGGACGCCTACCTTCGTCGCGACCCGCGTGACTTCGAAGGCGAAGGCATTCGATTCGCCGCTCGCGTGTCGGACCCGCGCGCTCGCCCTGCCGAGCTACAGGCGATACTCGACACGATCACACCTCGCGTCGCGCAGAAAGCATTCACCGCGATTTGGCGCATGCCCGACAGCGCCGAAGCAGGAGTGGGAATTCTCCGCGCGGCAGTTCGACGCGCGCCCAACGATGCGGCGCGCCGCGGCACCAACAACGGATTGTCGGCCGCGCTCGCATTGCGCGGACACGTCGACGAGGCGTGGAAGATTGGCGTTGCCAACAAGAGCTACATCGCCGGCGAGATCGCCGGACTCGGGCTCGTCCCCAACGACAGCGCCTCCAAGAGTCTGCGGCCGCTATTGGCGGAGCGCAACGATTCGTTCCTCGGCGTCATTCCGTGGCTCGCGCTCACACACGACAGCACCACGCTTCAAACACAAATTACCGAGCTCGACGCCTACGCGCCGCGCGACACATCAGCGCGGCAACGCGGAATCAAAGCGTACGTTCTCCAATCGCTTCGCGGATATCTCGCGCTCTCCAAGGGAGACACTGCGTCGGCGACTCGTTCCTTCGAGGCGCTTCCCGATTCCGTGATCACTGTTCCATTCGACGCGTTCGTTCAGGCACGTCTCGTTGGACGTCAGGACCCGAAACGAGCGATCGCGATTCTCGAGCGGCACAGCGCGAGCACCGACATTCTGTATGCAGCGCGCGAGCTCGAACGCGGACGGTTGTCGGAAAAAATCGGAGATCGCGATCGCGCCGTTGACGCATACGCGTACGTGGCCGCGGTCTGGCGCAACACCGATTCCCCGCAGCTGCGTGACGGCGTCAAAGAAGCCACCGACGCCCTCAAGCGACTCGACTCGGATGGACGAGTGCGGGCCCAGCTCGTTCCCGGCGCCAAACCGTGATCCATGTTCGAACCGCGATCGTCGCAATTGCTGGCGTTCTTTCCGCTTGTGCGCACACTCAGCCGGTAGCTCAACCCACTTCGACGTCACGCACCGTCGTCGTGATTTCCTTCGACGCACTCGGCGACCGGTTTCTCGATCGCGACTCGCTGCCGAATTTCCACCGTCTCATGGCCGACGGCGTGCGGGCTCCATTCCGTCCAGAATTTCCATCGAAGACGTTCCCGAATCACTACTCGATGGCCACCGGTCTCACGCCCGGCCAACACGGCATCGTCGTCAATCAGTTCTACGATGCACGACGTGGCGCGATGTTCCTTCGCACCTCGGCAACCGACGGATCCTGGTTTGGCGGCGAGCCCATCTGGGCCACCGCCGAGCATGCGGGAATTCATACGGCGGCCTACTTCTGGACGGGAAGCGAAGCGGAAATCGGCGGTGTACGCCCACACTACTGGCACCTGTTCGATGCAACCGTCCCCGACTCGGCAAAAATCACTGAAGTGATGCGCTGGCTTCGGTTGCCGCCGGCAGAGCGACCGCGATTGATCATGATGTACTCGCCCGTCGTCGACGTTCCTGGGCATCGCACCGGCCCCGATTCGCCTGAGACGCGCGCCGGTGTTCGCGCGGCCGACCGAACGATTGGTGTGCTCCGAGACTCGCTCGCCGTGTTCACCGCGCTCGCGATCGACCTGATCGTCGTGTCGGATCACGGCCTCATCGCGGTGCCACGCGATCACGACATCGACGTCGACTCGTTGCTTCCCGCGCACGGCGCGCTCGTCGACAACGAGCACGCGACGCTGTCGATCTGGGCCGACCCCGCCGGCCCGCGCTTGAATCTCGATTCCCTCGCCATGTTCTATAAACGCGCCATTCCACACATGCATTTGTACCGGCCAGGCGAATTCCCCGCCCAATGGCAGACGGAGCAGAATCCGCGGTTCGGCGATCTCTTTCTGCTCGCCGAACCAGGCTACGAGTTCGTCAGCACCACCCCGCGCTCGCTGTTCACCGCGGGCGAACATGGCTACGATCCGGCAACTCCAGAGATGATGGGTACATTCATGGCCGCCGGCCCCGACTTTCAACCTGGCGTGCGTCTGGAGGCGCGTGAGAACCGGACGCTACACGCGCTTCTTGCGCGCCTGCTCCGCGTGAAGGATCCCACCGGCGCGACGATGCCGGAATTTGGATTGCGCCCTTAGTCGCGTGGTTTCGACGCGTTCGCGCCGCCCCCCACGTTCGCCTATGATACAGGCACGCCGAGTCGCACTGTTCCCGTTGTCGCACGCTGATCGCCGACCGCCGACCGATCCCAATGACTGATATCGACGTTCTGCTCCAAGAGAACCGCAAGTTCCCGCCGTCGGACGCGTTCTGTCGCGATGCACACGTCTCGCATCCTGCGCTCTACGCCGTCGCCGAAAAAGATCCGGAGATGTACTGGGCGTCACAGGCCAATGAGCTCGAGTGGTTCGAGAAATGGCATACGGTGCTCGAGTGGAAGCCGCCGCACGTCAAATGGTTCGTCGGCGGCAAGCTCAACATCTCGGTCAATTGCGTCGATCGCCACATCACGAACGGGCGTCGAAACAAAGCCGCGTTGATTTGGGAAGGTGAGCCGGGCGACCGTCGCACACTCACGTATTGGGACTTGTATGTCGAAGTGCAGAAGTTTGCGAATGTGCTCAAGACGCTTGGCGTCAAGCGCGGCGATCGCGTCGCCATCTACATGCCGCTCATCCCCGAAGTGGCGATCGCCATGCTCGCGTGCTCGCGTATCGGCGCGATTCACTCCGTGGTGTTCGGCGGCTTCTCGCCCGAATCGCTCCGCGATCGCATCAACGACTCCGAGTGCAAAGTGCTCGTCACCGCCGACGGTGGATATCGTCGCGGCGCAACCGTGCCCCTCAAGCGGAATTCCGACAAGGCACTCGAAGAATGTCCGTCGATCCAACACGTGGTCGTCGTACAGCGGCGCCCCGGCGCCAGCGGTGATGAAGCATTCGCGGAGATGAAGGAAGGACGCGATCACTGGTGGCATCGCCTGATGCGCGATGCGTCCGCGACCTGTGAACCGGAGAAGATGGACTCCGAGGATGTTCTCTACATCCTCTACACCTCGGGCACGACTGGCAAACCAAAAGGGATCGTTCACACCACCGGCGGCTATCTCGTCGGCGTCGCGAGCAGCACCAAACTCGTGTTCGACCTCAAGGACGACGACGTCTTCTGGTGCACTGCCGACGTCGGCTGGGTTACTGGACATTCATATCTCGTCTACGGACCGCTCGCCAATGGCGCGACGTGCGTGATGTACGAAGGCGCGCCGGATTGGCCGGAAAAGGATCGCTTCTGGTCGATTTGCGAACGACACGGTGTGACAATTCTCTATACGGCACCCACGGCCATTCGCGCGTTCATGAAGTGGGGCGACCACTGGCCCGCGAAACACGATCTCTCACGCCTGCGCCTGCTCGGCTCCGTTGGCGAGCCGATCAATCCGGAAGCGTGGATGTGGTATCGCGAAAAAATTGGCGGGGAACGCTGCCCGATCGTCGACACGTGGTGGCAGACGGAAACCGGCGCGATCGTTATCTCGCCGCTTCCGGGAGTTACGTCGACCAAACCCGGCAGCGCGACGACACCGCTTCCGGGCTACAGCGCCGCGCTGCTCGACTCCAACGCCAAGGAAATCAAAGTGGGGGGCGGACTCTTGGCTCTCACCAAGCCGTGGCCGTCGATGCTGCGCACGATTTGGGGCGACGACGACCGATACGTGCAGACGTATTTCACCAAATGGGCGGGCCGGCCCGACCTCTACTTTCCCGGCGACGGCGTCAAGCGCGACGACGACGGCTACTACTGGATCCTCGGGCGCGTCGACGACGTACTCAACGTCGCCGGACATCGCATCGGCACCATGGAGGTCGAGTCCGCACTCGTCGAACATCCAGCAGTCGCCGAGGCCGCTGTGGTCGGCAAAGTGCACGAGCTCAAGGGGCAAGCGATCGCGGCGTTCGTTACGCTCCGCGAAGGGTTTACGCACAGTAGTGAGCTGCGCGAGGAGCTCCGAAACTTCGTCGCCGAAAAGATCGGCGCGATCGCGAAGCCCGACGACATTCTGTTCTCTGCGGACCTTCCCAAGACGCGGTCCGGAAAGATCATGCGACGCCTCCTCCGCGACATCGCCGAAGGCCGCGCACTCGGCGACACCACCACGCTCGCCGATCCCAACGTCGTTGCCAGCCTCAAGGACCAGTACGAAGCGCAGGAAAGCTAAAACTCAAGTTGAGAACGCTCGAGGCCGATACTCCAAGCGTTTGGGTAGGGCCGAGGGTGCTTGACTGGTACAGGAACTGCCCCTGTTCGAGGTGTCACCAACCCCTAGATTGGTTACATGTTCGCGTTGCTTCGTCGTCTGTTCCCCGAACGAATTTTCCGGCGCAGGTTGGAGCCGGCCGCTGAGCGCAGGCTTCGGCTCGCTCAAGCGCGCGGCGAAGAGGCGATCATTCGCACGCACGTCGACAACGCATTGATGTTCATCGACACGCTCGCCGAGGACATGACGTTCGATCGGGCGATCGAGAGCTACATACGCGAAATGGCAATTCCGGAACCGCTCGCCAGCACCGTCGCAACGAGAACCCTGGTCGTGCTCGGTCAGGATCTCGTGCCGTATCGCCGACGTGCGGTCGAGGGTGGCGAAGAGGTGGACGAGCGGCCGAAGCTACGTCTCAATGAGGCATCGCAGGGACGCACGGCGCAGCGCACGATCAAACGGGCGTAGCTTCCTCGGCTTCCGCGCGCGTTTCCTTCCAATCAAAAACTGAAAGTGCGAACAGGATCACGACCATCGTCGCAGATCCGATACACCATTCGCACCACGCGTGGATCACGTACGCCTCGAGGTAGTTGAGCCAGGCGGTGAATACGACGCCCACACCGGCGAGGATGAACGTTGCCAGCGCGCGCCGCTCGGAATCGGCGTATCGCTCCTGCATGCCGGCGATCGAGAGCACGAGCATGAGGACATAGAACCCAATGCCCCACGTGGCGACGGGCAGTCCAAGAAAGACCGACCACCGGCTCGCCTGCACTCGCTCGCACGAGCCGACGCCGCAGGCGAGCGTTCCGATGAACCCGAATTTGTACAACGTCAGATAGATGCCGAGGAACAGCCCGAGAAGGCTGATCAGCACCATCCACATCCGCTTGGTCATTCCCCTTTCTTCACCGGAGTGAGGGGAGCCGCCTTGGTGGTGTCGCCGCCGCCTTTCGGGGCGGGCTTGGCGTTCGCGAGGGCGTCGTCCACATATTTCGAGAACTGGTCATAGGTCAGCGCGCCGGCCAACTGCTTGTCGCCGATCACGAACGTGGGCGTCTGCGACACCTGTCGGGCTTCGGCGAGCTTGAGATGCGCTTGGACCTTGGCCTGCGTCTTCTTGGTATCGACGCACTGATTGAACTGCGACGTGTTCAATCCGACTCTCTGCCCGAGCTGCTTCATGAATTTGTCGGGATTGTTCGTCACTTCGCCGCTCCATTCGTCTTGCGTGGAGTACAGCGCGTCGTGGAACGCCCAGAATTTGCCCTGTTCGTCGGCGCAGGCGGCGGCGCGCGATGCCTGCCAGGTGTTTTTGTGCATGCTGAGCGGGTAGTCGATGAACCGCCAGCGAATCTTGCCTGTCTCGACGAGATTCTTCCGAATGTCGGGTTCGGTGAGGACAGCAAACCGCCCGCACGCGGGGCATTCGAAGTCGCCGAACTCAGTCACCTCGAGCGTCGCCGCTGGATTGCCCACCACGTACCCAGACGACTGGACCGGCGGCAACGTCGAGTCGATCGTGTTGGCGACAACGACATCCTTGGGTCGCGTCGACACGTAGGCTAGCGCGGCGACGCCAACGACGGCGATCGCGGTGAGAATCAGGTAGAACGCGCGATTGCTCGTCGCCGATTTCTTGGAGGCCTTGACCACTCCCGGCTTTCGTCCTTTTCCTGCATTGGCGTTCTTATTGGCCATTTTCTCTCATCGTGTCGTGGGCGTCGCGTTCGATCCGCCGGCGTCTCACAGGGGCGGAAACGTCGACGGCGAAAGATGCTATGATGGTACCTAGGTTGCGCAAGGAAACAGAAGAAGCTTCAATGGCCGTTGCTGCGCGTTGGTCAGAGTTGCTCAGGAGTTTGAAAGGGACTTGAACACGGAGACGCCCTACTTGGACGCGGACCTGCTTCGAATTCCAGTTGGCTCTGGCTCAATGCACGTCGAGCGATATGGCCACGGCGGCGCCCCAATTCTGTTCGTTCACGGTTTCGGCACGTGCAGTTTTCTCTGGCGCAACATCGGTCCGGCCATGGCGATCGCGAATCGCACCGCGTTTGCCGTGGACTTGTTCGGATTTGGTGAATCCGATCGGCCGTTCGACGGTCAATTCGGGATCGGGGCGCAATCGGACAATTTGGATCGCGCTCTGACGGCCCTCCGGCTCACCAAAGCGACGGTCGTCGGCATCGACCTTGGCGGCGCGATCGCCATGCACCTCGCGTTCAATCGCCCGGAGCGCGTCGAGCGGCTCGTCCTGATCAACCCGATCGCCTTCGATGATATTCCCGCCGAGGACATCAAATCGATGCAGCGGAGCACCGCCAAGTACGCGCTGAGGATCTCGCGCGGAATTCTCGGCGCCGCGCCGCTGATTCGCGAACTGCTCGAGCGGAGTGTCGCCGACGGGGCCAACATGCCCGAGCCCCTGATTGCGCGGTACCTGGCGCCCTATGTTGGCGACGATGGACTGAATCACCTGCTCGCGCTCGCTCGATCAGTGGACAAAGAAGACATGATCGACGTCGAGCTCGGACAGATCGACTGCCCGTCACTCATCGTCTGGGGCGATCAGGATCCCTTCGTCAGTCCTCGGCTCGGCGACCGACTGGCCGATACTATTCCTGGAAGCCGGCTCGTGCGCCTTCCCGGAACCGGACGCCTGGTTCCGGAGGAATCCGCCGAGACGCTGGCGAATATGATTTTGGAATTTGTTGGTGCGGCTGGAATGGCTCGAAATGAATGATCGCGGCGCAACGATTGCGCATGTACGCACGTAGATCAGATGGGATTGCACGCTCGCGCAGGCTATGCCAAGCGCCCGGGCGCGATTAGATTACAGTGTCTTTCTCCCAAACTCCCAATACATGGCCAAACAGCAGAAACGTACCATGAAAGCATCCGCGGCCCCCTCGCCGTTCGAGGAAGCCCGAGATGAGTTGTTCCAGCATATCATGCGGTGCGGTGTGGTCGGCTCCGATCCTGAGCATCAGCAGGAATGGTTCAGCGAAACGATGGCGTACTTCAAGGGTCGCTATCCCGAACTGGCCGATGAGCAGATCGATGAGCTCCGAAAGCTGGGCGAACGGTTCTCTCAGCCGCCGAAGAAGCGCGACGACACGGCAGCAGCGTAAAGGCCGCTGTTGCACCGCTGGCAGATAAAGGACGCCCCCACGACCTCGCGGGGGCGTTTTCGTTTTCAGACCTCGCCCTGCTCACTGGGCTTCGAGAAGTCGCGCGACCGCCGTCGTCCGACGCTCCCAATCCTGTGTCTCGGCTTTGAAGCGCTTGAGCCCACGGTTCGTGATCGCGTAATACTTTGCCCGCCGATTATTCTCGGTCGGCCGCCACTCAGCGGTGATCATTCCATCGCGCTCGAGCCGGCGGAATGCCACGAGCAGCGAACCAGGGTTCACGAGAAACACGCCGCGGCTGATCTGCTCGATGCGACGAGAGATTCCGAATCCGTGCATCGGTTCGAGCGACAGGCTCTTGAGAATGAGCATGTCGAGCGTGCCCTGCATGACATCGCGGTCGCCCACAGTGCGGCCTCCCTGGGTGATGGCGATGTATAACGGCGAGACATCTTGACTGTCAAGATGGACCGCGACCGCGGACATCCTACCTCCACTTCACCGACGACGCGCGCAGTACGACCCCAATCCTCGCCCCCCCACCGAGCCCAATCTGGACCGCCGGCGACATCGGGCCCTTCATCCTTCCCTCGATGTCCACGACGGCCGTGACGTACGGCCGTACATGCAAATCGCCCGACGTGTACGGCACGCTCACGCCTCCGCCGAACGACACCCCGATCGGCGCCTCGCGAAACGGATCGAGCAGAAACCGCGCAATTGCGTCCACGCGGCCACTGCCGCGCGCAGCACCGTCGTGCCAGGTCGTTCCCGCGGCGCCGTCGATTCCAAGGCGCGTGTACACGCCAAACGGAATCACCGCACCTACCCCTGCCTGCGCCGTCGTTCCCCGGCCAACGATCGCGTCCGCCCGATACTCCGCGTACAGCGGCGGCCGCTGTTGCGCGCGGGCCACGCTCGCCAGGCCCAAACACATCAGAGCAACCGCCGCGCAACTCGCGCGCGTCACGCCGCCCGAGCGCGCCAGAGGGCGTACGTGTAATCGACGATCGAGTACACCGAGGTCAAACCAACAATCCACAGACAGAGCGCGACCCATTCAGGAAATCGAAGCAGTGCCACGAAGGTGACCAATTGCAGCACTGTGACGAGCTTTCCGGAAAAGCGCGCCTTGAACTGCACGGTTTGAAGCCAGGGGATCGCGCGCGCCACGAGAAAGCCGACCGCCGTCATGAGGTCGCGCGAGATCATGACAAAATAGCCGACGGTCGACAAAGTGCCCGTGAAGAGAAACGTCGATACAGCGACGAGCGCGAACACACGATCGGCAATCGGATCGATCAGCGCACCCCAGCGCGACGTCCATTGCCCGCGCCGCGCGATCCATCCGTCGAGAAAGTCGGTGGCCGCGGCGATACCGACCAAGCCAAGGCGCACGTCCACCCCTTTGGCGGCAACAAAGCCCGCAGCGAGCAGGACGCGTGACGAGGAGAGAATGTTCGGGAGAGCGCGAAGTCCCGCGCGCGCGGCCATGCGTCAAAGCTAGGGACTGCCTCGAGCGCTTGCCAGCGCGGAAGGGCGTCCGTAGCTTCGCCAATTCCTTCACCCACATGAGGCTTGGATGGCCGCGGTCAGCGAGCTGCTGAAAAAGGTGGCGATCTTCAAGAGCTTGGACGATGACGAGCTCGCCCAACTGGCCGATGTGTGTAAAGAAGAAAAATTCGTGTCCGGCGAATACATCTTTCGGGAAGGCGAACACGGCAACCGTCTGTACCTCATCGTGGACGGCGACGTCCGCATCAGCCGCGACGTGCCCGGCAGCGGCGAAGAAGCGCTCGCCATTCTCAAACCCGGTGCCCTGTTCGGCGAGATGGCAGTGTTCGACCGCACCGAGCGCTCCACCGACGCGATCTCCAACGGCGGCACGACCGCTCTCACCATCAGTCGCGCCGACTTCGAGTTGTTGCTCGACTTGAATCGCGAATTGGCGTACAAAATCCTTTGGGCCTGCGTCCGCCTTCTTTCCTCCAGACTTCGTAACACCAACGACTCGCTTCGCTCGTTTTTGGCGATGTCGATGTTTTAAGGTTTTAGGGTCGCGAATTCAGTGGAACAAGGGGTGCGGGAGGTGTTGGTGCGGCTGCTCCAAGACCGGCGACGCCGCCTCCACCAGCATGCGGCGGGCAACCACTCGCCGGCGGACGATTCTTGGAAAATTCGCACAATCACCTGACCGCAGAGTTCCTTGGAGTGCCCGCACCGCAGCTGCGTGACGCGACGTTGTTGGGCGGCCTGATGATCGCCGCGGCAAGCGCGGGCGGCTTCAGTCAGTTTGGCGTTCCTGTGGTTCGGACCCAACCCAACGACGGCGCAATCTCCGGTGTGATTCTGCTCGAGTCGGCACACATGGCAATTCACTCGCTCCCTGGACGGCAAACTCTGCTTCTCGACATCGTCGCGCCGGCGTCGCACGATTTCCGGAAAGCAATCGAAGTGTTCGCTCGCCGCCTTTCGGCGCGCGAGATCAAGAGTGCCACGCGCGGACGCGGATGAGAACTTGGCTCGCGCCGGCGCACCTCGCGCTGACGATCATCATCGTGATCTGGGACATCGTTCTGGCCGGACGAATCGCCCAAAACAGCCAGGCGCCACGCGTGTTTCAGGCCGTGTCGGGACTGGCCGCGCTCCTCGTGTTCCCCGGGCTGCTCCTGGCGCTCGCCACCACCACGATCATCACCGGCCGAGCGGTCGTCGCGATGGACTGGGTGTGGCCGGCGGTGCTCGTGTTGTTCGCGGTGCAGGCCGTCTATGCCTTGGCGAAGCGGCTGGTGAACTTTGCGTGGGGTATTCCCATCATGGTTTACAACGTGCTCATCGCCGCGGTCGGCCTGATTCGCTATATGGTCGGGCACGGATACACGCCACTCCAACCGCTCGTGACCCTGCTCACCGCGCAGAGCTTGGCAATGGTCTTCGCGACCGGGACCTCGGGCGTGCTCGCGACGCAAATCTACCTGAACATGCCGATGGTGTCGCCGGCGTTCCCCGCGCGGAGAGGCCTGACCGCGTCGTTCCGTTTGTTCATGTCGTTGGTCGCCGTCATGTGGTGCGTATTCGTGATCGCCCTCGGCATGCCGCGCGCATTCACGCAATTGCGGAACTATGATGCGCACCGTCGCGATCCGTTGCGCGAGCGGCCCGACGGCGATTTTGCCATTGGGCTCAAGATCTTGCCGGACATTGCCGGCGTGCCATCCGCCTCCGCGGTGAAGGCCGATTCCGCGCTCGTCGATACGCTGGACGTCGATGTCGTGAGCGTCGTTGTCGTTCCGGGAGCGACGCGGGTTGCAATCGAAGCACTCGCGCGCGCGCTCGATCCGGCGCGGCGTGACAGCACGGTGCTGATCGTCGCCATCGGCTATCGCAACAACCTGGTCCCCGAGCTCGGCAGGTCGCCGCTCAACGAGGCGCAGCGATTGGCGACGCTGCGCGACGTCGTCGCTCGATTGCATCCGGACATCGTGCTGCCGGCGGAAGATCCGTACGGAAGCGGCGAGCGAGCGCTGGGACTCTTGCCTGCCGCGCGATGGCAGAAGTATTTGACCGACGCCGCCCGCACGGCGAAGAGCGTTGACAGGAACGTTCGCATCGGCGTTTCCGCGTCCTCGTATCGCACCGACGATAGCACGTTGTACGCGTGGGCCGCGTCCGCCAAGTCACCCATTGATGTCGTCGGCTTCTCGCTCTTTCCGTCGCCGTACATCGGCGGCGGCATTCAATCGGATACGCGGACCGCGGACCGCTGGATGCGCGCGACGCCGTCGAAAAAAGAGCACTGGGTCTTCGCGACCGGAGGCTTTCCACTCGCGTACGGCGAACGCAGCCAGGAAGAAGCCGTCTGGGAAGTCTTGGCATGGGCGACCAATCACTCGGCGATCAAAGGCGCGGTCGTGTACGAGGCCGGCGACTACGGTCAGTCGCGCGGGCTCCGCGCACCCAACGGACGAATCCGGCCGGCGGCGAGATCTGTCGTTCGCGCCCTCGAGCAAATCCGCGAGTCAGCAAAGTAGAATAACAACGCGTGTCACGACTGCGTTAAGACATGGCGACTCGCCTTGCCTGCGGGGCACGGAGGAGCCAGCGTCATGGATTCCAAATCCCGAACCAGTTTCTCCTCCATGGATCGACGCGACTTTCTCTTCGGCGTAGCGCGCGCAGCCGCCTTCTGCGCAGCAATTCCCAACGGCTGGCGCGTGACGACGCGCCCCCCCTTTGCCGATGACCCATTCTCACTCGGCGTCGCGTCTGGAGATCCGACGCCAACGGGCGGAGTGCTCTGGACACGTCTCGCGCCGCGACCGCTCGAGCCGGACGGGGGCATGGGCGGCGCGCGAACCGCTGTCAATTGGCAGCTCGCCGACGACGACAAGTTCACACGCATCGTGAAACAGGGGCGCGCGACTGCTGCACCGGAGCTCGGACACAGCGTGCACGTCGACGTCGACGGGCTCACACCGGATCGCTGGTACTTCTACCGATTCACGTCGGGCGAAGCGATGAGCCCTGTCGGACGCTTTCGCACATCGCCGGCCGCCGACGCAACGACGCCGCTTCGCTTCGCCTTCGCGTCGTGCCAGCAATACGAGCAAGGGTTCTATACCGCGTACGATCACATGTCGCGCGAGAGTCTCGACCTGATGGCGCACCTCGGCGACTACATCTATGAGTACAGCCCATCGGCAACGGGCGTACGTAAACATGCCAACCCCGAGGCGCGCGACCTCGACGGATATCGCATTCGATACGCGCAATACAAGTCGGACAGTGCGCTCCGCGCCGCGCACGAGATCTGCCCGTGGCTCGTCATCTGGGACGATCACGAAGTGGACAACAACTACGCGGGGCTCGCCGGCGAAAATGACATGGAATCCATCGAGCAAATGCGAAGCCGACGCGCCGCCGCCTATCAAGCGTGGTGGGAGAATCAGCCGGTGCGCGTTCCGCGCGCACAGTCGTGGGCCGATCTCAAAATCATGCGGACCATCGATTGGGGTTCACTCGCGCGCATCTTCCTGCTCGATGGACGTCAGTATCGCAGCGACCAATCGTGTGGCGACGGAACCAAGCCCGTTCCCTGCGGCGACTGGGCCGATCCCAAGCGCACGATGCTCGGCGACGAGCAGGAGCGTTGGTTGATTGACGGACTGGCAAGTTCGAAGTCGCGCTGGCAAGTGCTCGCCAACCAGGTCATGATGGCGCCGTACGACTCGGCGGCCGGACCGGAGACGCGCGTCTCCATGGATCAATGGAGCGGCTATCCCGCCGCGCGCGATCGATTGCTCAACGCGATCGGCAAACACGCGCCCAATCGAACCGTGGTCATCACCGGCGACATCCATTCCAATTGGGTGAACGAGCTGCATTCCGATTTCGCGCGCCAGGATCGTCCGGTCGTTGCCGCTGAATTTGTGGGCACCAGCATCACGTCCGGCGGCGATGGATCGGATCGCAACCTGAACGCGACGCCGTCGGTCATGAGCGATAACCCTCATCTCAAATGGCAGAGCAATCGTCGCGGCTACGTGTCGTGCGTCGTAGGTCCTGATACGTGGACTGCCGACTACAAAACCGTCGCGTACGTCAGCAAACCCGGCGCGCCAATCGATACGCCGACGAAATGGCGGCTCGAACGCGGACGCCCCGGTATTCTGCCCGCCTGAGGTCGAGCGTCGCGGACTGTCGCGCTACTCCTCGCGTAGCGCGACAATCGGATCGACTCGTGCAGCGCGCGATGCGGGAACGATGCTGGCCAGCACGCCGACGCCGAGCAGTACGAGGATGACCGTGGCGTAGGTCACGGGATCAGTCGCGCTCACGCCGTAGAGCAACGCGCGCATGAGACGAGTGAGGATCAACGCCGCCGCGATTCCCACCACGGATCCTGCGATGACCGGCGCGAGCGAGTCGTTCAGCACCATTTGCACGACGCGGCCTCGCGCAGCGCCCAGCGCCATGCGAACGCCAATCTCTCGCGTGCGTCGCGCGACGGAGTACGCGAGGACACCGTAGATCCCGATCGCCGCGAGTAGGAGCCCGAGTCCAGCGAATGCGCCGAGCACAATCATGGTGAAGCGGCGATCACCGACCGAGCGCGCGCGGATATCGGATAGTGTCTCGAGCAACGTCAGCACATTCGGATCGACCGACCGGAGCGACGATCGCGCTGTCGGGCCAATGGTCGCGGGCGGAACGCGCGTTCGCACCACGAAGACGCCGAAGCTCGCGCGATCAGGCCGTTGGCGATACGGCACGAAATTTTGCGGGATCGCCGGGCGCGCAAGGTCGTTGCTGCGCACGTCGGCCACCATACCGATGACGGTCATCGGAACTTTCGGATGCCGGTCCATTCCAAGCTCGAACACTTGTCGTCCGATTGGATTCTCGTCGCCAAAGAGTTTCTTGGCGAACGCCTGGTTGATCACCGTGACGTGCTGCGATGTCGAATCATCAGCGTCGGTCATCATGCGTCCCGCGAGCAGCGGAACACGCATCGTCGCGAAGTACGTCGGGCTGACAATGCGATAATCCGAGTACTTTATCGCATTGTCCGTTTGGCCCTCGACTCTCACGCCGCCGCCGAACCCACCGCGCGACAACGGTACGATGTTGATCAACCCGACATCGTCCACGCCGGGAATCGCGCGGAGCGCAGCCAGCGCCTGTGTGTAATAGGCCGCCCGGCTCCCGCCCGTCGCGTATCGGATTTCGGGAAGCGATACATTGATCGTCAGTACGCCGTCGGCGTCGAACCCGGCGTTCTCGCCAAGCAACGTTCGAAAACTCCGAACGAGAAGGCCGGCGGCGACGAGCAACAAAACCGCAAACGCCACTTCGGTCGCGACGAGCACGCGGCGAACACTGCTTCTACCGACGGCGCTTCCCCGCCCGCCGGCTGCGATCCCGGCGCGAAGATCCGCGCGGCCGACCTGGAGCGCCGGCAACAGACCAATGAGAATTCCAGTAAGGAGCGTGAGTCCAGCGGCCACCAACAACACTCGCGTGTCGATTCCGATCGCGCTTGCGCGCGGCAATGTGTGCGGGTTCAGCGATAATAAAACTCGTACGAGCCAGTTGGCCAGGACAACGCCCGCAACGCCGCCGGCAACGGCGACCAACAGACTCTCGGTCAACAGCTGCCGCGCCAAACGCCCACGTCCGGCGCCGAGGACCGTGCGGATCGCAAGCTCGCGCGATCGTCCCGCGCCGCGCGCGAGATTGGCACTCGTGAGGTTCACGCACGCGACGAGCAAGACGGCAAGAACGGCGAGGAACAATAGGCGAAGGTAGGTGCGCACGGGTCCAACCAGCGTATCGCGCAGACTGACGACTTGCGCGCCCTCCGCGCCGTTGTTCGTCGGATACTCTTTCTTCAATCGCTCGGCGATTCCCTGCACCTCGGCTTCCGCCCGCGCGAACGTCACGCCGGGCGCGAGCCGCCCGACCGTTTCGTTGTTGTGGCTGTCGCGACCCATGCCGGCATTCTGAGGCTCGAGCGGAATCCAGATCTGCGCGTCTTCGGGATAGCCGAAGCCCACCGGCATGATTCCGATCACGCGATAGCTGCTGCCCCACGTCTGCAGCCGCACCGCCGAGAGATCGGCGCGACCGCCAAGCTGGTCTTGCCAGAACTTGTAGCCGACGACCGCGACGGGCTCACCGCCAATCATGCTTTCGTCATCAGCGAACGTGCGTCCGCGGATTGGCGATCCGCCAAACAGCACGAAATAGTCGTGCGATACGCCGTAGACGTTGGCGTGAATCGGCTCGGCGAGGCCGAGCACGGTCGTTTCCCCGCCGCGCAACGCCACCATGTGCTCGATGGTGCGTGATTGCTCGCGCCAATCGCCAAAGTTGGGCGCCGACACCGAGCTTGTGAACATCTTGCCCTCGTACGTCGTCCGCTCATTGAGCGACACGAGGCGATCGGCGTTCGGATACGGCAGCCCACTGAGAAGAACGCCGTTCACGACGCTGAAGATGGCCGTGGTGGCGCCGATGCCGAGTGCGAGCGTGATGACGGCGACGAACGTGAACGCCGGCGTCCGCCACAGCGAGCGAGCGGCGAATCGCAGGTCACGCAGCGCGTCATCGATGATATTCGACGCGGTCATGCCGCGTGCTTCGCGCACCTGGTCGGTGATCTGCGCCCCGACGCCGAAGTCGCTCTCGGCCTTCGCGCGTGCGCGGCCCGCGGACATTCCCTTCGAGATGAGGGCGGCCGTTTGCATCTCGATGTGGAAATTGATTTCGTCGTTCACGTCGCGATCCAGGCGGCGGCCACGCACGAGATCGTGGATGCGACGGAACATCTGCCGGGGCGTGAGCATGGGGATCACACGGCTCGTAAGAGAAGTTGAACGGCGCGGGCGTAGCGCTCCCACGATTGTCTTTCGACGGTGAGCTGTCGGCGACCCGCCGCGGTAATGCGGTAGAATTTCGCGCGCCGATTGTTGTCGGACGTTCCCCACTCGGCGTCGAGCCACCCCTGGTCTTCGAGCCGGTGGAGCGACGGATAGAGCGCGCCTTGATTGACCTCGAGCGCGCCGCGCGTGATCTGCTGGATGCGTTGCGAGATCCCCCAGCCGTGCATCGGCTGGAGCGACGCGGCTTTGAGGATCAGCAGGTCGACGGTGCCCTGCAGGAGTTCATTGGGGGACGGCGCCACGGGTTCTCCTGTGAGATGCTGACAAGAGAATGGCATCGCTCATGTCAGCCGTCAACAGGAGAGTAGACAACGGCTCGCGTCCAAGGGTTTGAACCGTGCCTCGACCGCGGTCAGACCTTCTTGCCAACCCCGCGAATGATCCCTTCCACCCGCCGGCTCGGATCGAAGTAGCGCCGCGCCACCTCCAGCATCGACGCCGCCGTCACCGCCCGAACCTGCGCATCGTAGTCAGCCAGCTCGTCCAACGAGCCGAAGAGATACGCATCAATGAGGTCGCCGAGCACGGCCCCGCCGCTCTGCTGCCGAATGGCGTGCACGCCGATCGCGTACCGTTGCGCGCGTTCCAACTCCCCGGCGGTCACCGGCTCGTCGCGCAACCGACGGAACTCCGCCAGCAACCCGTCGCGCGCCGCATCTTCCTGCTCCGGCGACGTCGCGATGTACGACGCGAACGTCCCGGCCGCGCTCCGGTCCGACGCGAACGCGTGCACCGTGTAGCAGAGCGATCGCTTGTCGCGCAGTTCGTCGAAGAAGCGGCCGCCAAGCCCGCTCGCAACCGACGCGATCATTCCCGACGAAAAACGCGCGATATCGTCGCGAGCTGGTCCGGGGAACAAGAGCGCGAGCGCGGTCTGTGCTCGCTCGCGCGATTCCGTGCGTGTCGTCAAGCGCGTGGGCCACTCCGGGATCGGCACCGTGTACGCCGGAACGTGACGCATGTCGACGAACGCGCGGGCGGCAATGTGCGCGAGCTCGTCGGGGTCCCCGTCGCCCACCAATCCGATCACTGAGCCCGACGTCAACGCCCGCTCGGCGTGCCATCGGCGAAGAGTCGACACGTCGATTCTGGGCAGCGTTTCCTCGGTGCCACTCGCCGGAATGCCGTACGGATGCCCCGCGAATGCCGCTTCGGTGGCGAGTCGCATCGGATAGCGATACATGTCGTCGCGCATCGCGATCACGTCGGCGAGCGCGATCGACCGTTCCGTTTCGAGCGCGTCCTCACTCATGGTTGGATGCTGCGCAACGTCGGCCAGCAATTCGATCGCCGCCGCCGCGTGTCTCGTCGGCACCGAGATCGACCAACCGAACGTCTCCGATCCCGCTGCCCCACCGACGCTCCCGCCAAGCATCTCGCCTTCCTCGGCGATTTGCAGCGCGCTGCGGGTCGTCGTTCCTTTGACCGACGTGCGCACCATGAGCGACGTCAGTCCGGCCAACTCCGGCGACTCGGTGACAGCGCCGCCCGCGATATACACGCCCGCGTGCAGCAGCGGCGCGCCGGGTTTGATTCGTACGAGAATTGGAATACCATGCGCGGTGTGATACACGCGCACGCCCGTTTCCTCGCGCTCGAACGTTGGCTTTGGCGCACTCGCAATCGCGTGGGCGACGTAGGGCGCCGGAGCCGTGAGCGCAGCCGGGCGTTTCGCGCCATCGAGCAACGCGCGCATTTCTTCGGCACCGGACGCGATCGCCGCACTGGACTCCGGTCGATAGATCACCACACCGGCGTTGTCCGGATCGACGTAGCGCCCCGTCACGGCCACGAGATCGTCGCGCGTCGTCGTGAGCAACCGTTCAAGGTACCGCTCACCCATGCGCCAATCGCCCAACGCTTCCCACTCGGCCAGATAGTTCGCCTGCCCTTCCATGTCCTCGAGCCGGCGAAGGAACTGTGATTCGAGAATGCGTTTGGCGCGCTCGATCTCCATCTCGCCCACGTCGCCGTCTCGAATACTTCTGAGCTGCTCCCAAATCGCGCGCGCCGCCTCGCTCGCCGACGCGGGCGGCGACTCGGCGTGCACCACGAAGACGCCGATTTCCGTGGGCGTGTAGTTGTACGCCGACACGGATGACGCGAGCCGGCGTTCGCGGACCGCGCGATAGAGACGCGACGCGCGGCCACTTCCGAGAACCGCCGAGAGCAAGTCGAGGGACGGCGTGTCGGGATGCGTCGTCCCTGGCGTGCGCCAGCCGAACGCGAGCTGCGTCTGTCCGATATCGCCCGTCCACTCGCGATAGCGAAAGCCCGAGACGCCTTCCTCCGTCGAGCCGGGATGTCGCGATGGTTCTCCCGACGGCAACGATCCGTACGCGCGCTCGACTTCCGCGAGCGCTTCGTCGACCTCGACATCGCCGACGATCGAGAGGACGGTATTTCCGGGGTGGTAGAAATTGCGATAGAACCCGACCAGCGCGTCGCGCGTGAGCGTGCGCAGGCCCGGCTCGCGGCCGATGCGCCAACGACGAATGCGGTGGCGGTCGTGCAGCAGTTCGTAGAGTGTCTCGGTGGCGACAGCAGGCGGATTGTCGGTCTTCCGCTTCGCTTCTTGAATGATCACCTCGAGCTCGCGGGCGAGCTCGTCCGCGTCGATGAGCGAACGCGCATAGGCGTCGGCCTGCACGTCGAGACCTGCGATGAAGCCGGACGATGGCAGAACCGTGTAGTAGCTTGTGTGGTCGTAGATCGTCGCGGCGTTGAGATAGCCGCCCACCGCCTTCGTTTGTTTGGCGATCTCGCCCACACCGCGGGTGGGCGTTCCCTTGAAGTACATGTGCTCGAGCACATGCGCGATGCCCACGATATCGTCTGTCTCATCGAAGTAACCGGCACTCACGTACGTCACGATCGCGACGACGGGCGCCGAACGGTCGCGACGAATCAGAACGGTGAGTCCGTTGGACAAACGCGTGCGGACGACCGACGCGGAGTCGATCGAATAGAGCGGAGCGGATGTTGTCACGTGCGGCGGTGAAAGTGATCAGGCCTTGGTGAGCGAAACCCTGCGAAGCAGTATCAACCCCAACACAAGGCATGCCAAGCCGTATCCGCTAGTCCACAAAAACCACTTTGTGGGGAATGGGACGGGAACGAGATTGCCGATGCCGTTCAGCCCAAGAAACCACGAGTGTGTGGCGCTCATCTTCCCGATCGGCGGAAGCAGGTACGTGACGGCGTGGCGAATGCCGGTCGCCTGGTCCCATTTGTCCCACACAATCGCCGAGACCAAAACGAACACGATGGCGACCAAGCCGTCGTACCGCGACAGCACGGACAGGAGGAAAATGACTCCGCCAATTGCGAAAAACGCCCCGATTAAGTCCACGACGAACTTGAGCGAGAATCCGGGCGGCGCGTATCGGCTCCACACCAGTAACAGCGCGCAGCCGACAACCAGATATCCCACCAACCTGACCAGCACGCTTTGCGCGTAGAAACGAACGGGCGACATTGGCTTTGCGAAGAGAAAGCGGGTGTAGCCATTCGATCGGTCCGTCGCGACCACGCCGCTCATGGCAATGAACGGCGCCACCGTCGTGAACATCGACAGCAGCATGGAGAACGACTGAAGCTTTGCCTCGACCGGCATCGCCATTTTGCGCGAGGCGAAATACACGGCCTGCGCGTCCATCTGCATGAGGAACATCACGCCGAGCAGCGCGAACAGAATGAACGTGACGATCGCGATGTTGAAGCCGAAATCGCCGAACTGCCACAGCGCGTATCGGCCGAGACGGGCGTGGCGACGCGCCGGCGTGACGACGGGCGGAATTGTCGCGGTGGTCATTGGGCGATCGCCTCACGAAATTGTTGTTCGAGCGCCGTGTGCACCGGCGCAATCGACGACACAAGCCCGCCGCGCGAGATCAATTCCGCCAGTTGGCGGTTGAGCTCTTCGAGCGATCGCTCGGGCAAATCAAACTCGTTCGTGGCCGCGGGGACGGCGTCCGGGAATACGCCGAGCACATGTTCGATGCCCGAGGCGACGACCAGTCGGTACGGCGCGGCTTGCGAACCGATCGTGCGATTCTTGAGATCGACCACGCGTTGCAGCCGCCCGTGATCGATGATCGCCACGCGATCGGAGATGCGTTGGAGCTCGTCGAGATTGTGCGACGCAATGAACAACACACGATCCGGACGCCGCAACGCCAGCACCAGGTCGCGAAAGCGTTGTGTCCACATGGGGTCGAGCCCGTGCGTCGGCTCGTCGAGAATCAGGATTCGCTCATCGCACAGGAGGGCTTGCGCCAGGCCGACGCGCTGGAGATTTCCTTTGGAGAGTTGTTTGATGAGCTTCTTGCGATGCTCGTCGAGCCCGAGCAGATCGATCGCGGCATCGACGCGCAATTGGACCCCCGCGGGCTCGATGCCGGCCAGCAGCGCGTATCGCTTGAGAGCGTTCTCCGTGTGCCACGCGGGCGGGATAGTCACGAGCTCCGACAGGTAGCCGATGCCGTGGCGTTCGATGTAAGCGCGAGGATGCTGTCCGTCGATCGACACGCTCCCTGAGCTCGGCGACATGTACCCGAGAAGCAGTCCGATCAACGTGCTCTTGCCGGCTCCGTTCGGCCCGGCCAGGCCGAGAATCTCGCCCTCGCGAATATCGAGCGAGAAATCGACAACCGCGGGAACGCTCTTTCCCAAAATGCTGCGATATGTCTTGCTGACTGCCTTGAACTCGATCACGAACGGCCGCCTGGCAAAGAGGTGGGGAGACGGGTCGGCACAGAGCAGAACAGAATTCAGCATAGCCGCACAGCCGGTGAATGGCCATGCGTTTTACTGAATTCTGATAAAGGCCCGTCGGCCCGTCCTCAATTCCGCGGAATTGTTCCGTTGGCGGTCGCCGGAGCGGCCGGCGTGCAGCTGCTCCACGGCCCGGGACCCGCTCGGCTCAGAAACGTCGCGCCTTCAGCGGCTCGGTTCAGGCGCACTAGTGTGCAGCCGAGGTAGCCCAATGACACTTTGTCGGTGGGATCGGCTTGCGCGGCTCGAACGTAGAAGCGGCGCGCGAGCTCGTAGTTGCCTTGCGTCAGCAGGTTCGCGCCCATCTCGCGGAGTGCGATCGGGTTGTCCGGCTCCGCCTGGAGCGCCAACGCAAGTTCTTGCGACGCAAGCGTGAAGTTGCCGACATCGCGCGCCATGCGCGCGAGATAGATGTGCGGCATCGCGGCATGCTCGTCTTCTTTCGCGGCTTTGTTGAACGCGTTCACCGCCACTTCGCGCTGACCGCGGCGATACGCGTCGACCCCTGCTTGCAGCGTGGCGCTGCCCCCGCCGCGATGCCGGAACACTAAATACGTCCCGAACCCGACGACCGCGATCAGGAGGACGGCCGCGACGGCAATCGCCCATAGTGGAAATCGCCGCGGGGGCGCAACGCGCGTCGCGCCAGCGGCGGCCGGTGCGCGCGCCGCGGCCGCGACGGCCTGAGGTGAAATGGGACCCGAGCGCACTGGATCCGAAACCACGGGCTCGGTCGTGAGCGCGGTTTCGAGTTTGAGGAACGCGCTTTTCGCCGCGTTGACGTCGCCGTCGTTTGGCTTGTAGCTCGTGTCATGCACGCGGTCGAACACCGCTTGAAATTCCGCGAGTGAGTTCGCCGAATCGAAGTCGATCAGTTGACGCTGGCGCGCCTCGCGAATCAACGCTTGTCCTGCCAACACGTCGCTTCCAATCAGCGAGCGAAGGGCGCTCTCGACGGCGCGCCAGGTCTCGATCAGATCAGCGGCGAGATCTTCGGCGCCGGTGGACGGGTCGAGTCGTGCAACGGTTGGCCGCGCCGCATCGAGTGCGGTGCGTGCAGTGCGCTGTGCAGATGTGGTCACCGAACGATCCGAAGCAGCCCCGCTAGTGCGCTGCCGCGGATGAAGCTTTCCGCGTCGTGAGTAGGTATTCGAACGCCGGTTTGACGGAAGCCCGTTTGGGACATTCCCGTCATGAATTCCTGAACGGAGTCCGCCGGGTGACCGGTCTGATCTCGCATGTGCGCCACGATCTGCTCCCAGGACCCGCCGAACTCGGACCCGTCAACCACGATGATCTCATGCTCCAGTTGCTGCTTTTGGTCGGCGAGTGAGCTCAGCAGCGAACCGAAGAGCTCGAGCTGACCCCGAGCTGCCTCTGCAGCGGGTGCAGTATCCGCGCCCGTGCGCGGGTCGAGCTCCATGAGCAACGTGTCGACATCATCCAAATCGCTCGAAAGCTCAGCCAGGCGCTCGTCCCACGGCTTGAGCTCCGGGTCGTTCTCCTCGAGGCGATAGAGCGAGCGTTTCAACTCGATCAGACGCCAAATTCCGAGCTCGTCCCAATGGTCGTCGGGACTGGTCCGCTCAAAGTGATAGAGCGCCGCTTCGTACTCGCTCTGATCATAGAGAATATTGGCGAGATAGATGCGCGCTTCGGCGTGATCGGCGTCGAGCTGGAGGGAACGGCGAAGCGAGCCAATCGCCGCGTCGTCGTCGCCAAGGCGGTGTTGTGTGTAGCCGACACAAGCGATCGCTTCTGCCGAGTCGGGCACTTGCTGGACGGCCGTCTCGAAGAAGTCTTTGGCGGCGTCGAAGAATTCGGTCTTGTCGCGCAACGAGGCTTCGCGAAAGAGCGAGCGGCCGACTTGCAGCATGAGGTCGACGTCGTCGGCGTAGCCGAGCTCGAGCGTTCGACGGAAGCAGCGCATTGCGGCGTCGTCCTGGCCGAGCTTGAGCAGCGTCTCGCCAAGGCCGGCGAGGCCGTCTTCATGCTCGGGCTCGAGGACCAACGCCTGCTCGAACGACCGGCGCGCCCACGCATACTCCTCGCGCGCGAGCTGGGCGTACCCTTCCCCTACATGCAACTCTACCGAATTCGGATAGAGCATGAGTCCTTCGCGAAGTACGCCCAGCGCTTCGTCATACGCACCTTCGTTGTACAGTTGGTGCGCGCGCTCGTCATACTCCTCAGAACTCAGGAACGGGGTGGCCATCGTCAGCAAGCCTCCAGCTCATGAGGGTACGCCTATAGTACCATCGATGTACGGCGAAGTTCAATGGGATAAACAGGTGGCAAAACAGCGAAAAAACTACCGCAGAAACCGCAGCGTATCGCGCGGTCCCTACTCTTAGTATCGCGTGGGTGAGAAGCCCTGCCGTCGCCGGGAACAGATCGTTGCAATGATTCCGGCGAGCGACGCGTTCCGCTCCAACAACTCGAGATTTGCATTCAGCGAACTACCACTAGTCAAACGACTTACTGCTGCTAGTAGATACGGAGTCACCCGCGCGCCCGTTACACCCTCCGCGACCGCCTCTAGAAGGGCTTGGTCGACAGCGGCCTCGACCGCACGACGATCGAGGGAGTGCGACGCCGGTGGCGCTTGTACGACCAGCATCGCCTGCGGTCGGCCGAGTGACCGGTGCGCCAGGTACATGGCGACGATGTCGCCGGGGTCGTCAACTCGCGCCTCGAGCCGAATGCCTGTTTCCGCGGAGAAGAAGCCAGGTAACTCGTCGGTCTGGTAACCCACGACAGGCACTCCAAGACTCTCGAGTCGTTCCCAAGTCGCCGGCAAATCGAGAATGGATTTGGCGCCGGCGCAAACGACGATCATCGGCGTCCGTGAAAGCTCCGCGAGATCTGCAGATTCGTCGAATGGCGCGCCGCGATGGACACCGCCAATTCCACCCGTCGCGAACACGTCGATCCCCACAATGCTCGCCAGGCTGAGCGACGCCGCGACGGTCGTCGCGCCATCGAGACCCTTGGCGACGGCTGCGGGGATGTCGCGCGCCGACACCTTGTGAACGCCGTCGCGGGCGAGAAAACGCTCGAGGTCGTCCGTCTTCAGCCCAATGGCCGGAACGCCGCGGACGACCGCGGTGATTGCCGCGACCGCGCCGCCACGTTCGACCGCCGACACCATGCGCTCCGCAGCGTATCGGTTCTGCGGAATCGGAAGTCCCTGCGCGAGCACTGAGCTCTCGAGCGCGACGATTGGCGCGCCTTGGTCCAACGCGCGTTGAACGCCTGCAGCGATTCGGAGAAACGGATGCGATCCGGCCGGCATGTGTCGCGGGTTAGCGCTCGCGTCGCGGCCACGCTGCCACGACAGCCGCACCAATCTTACCGAGCGTCACCTGCGCTTCGTTGTCCACCACCCAACGCGTGTCGGTGTTCTCTTTCGTGAAGCCGCACGCGACGACGCGCGATTGGAGCCTGAACAGCGCGCACTCGGTGCGGACGGAATCGGTGGCGCCGGTTTTGTGCGGCACCTTGAGGCCGTTGATCGTTCGTTGCATCAATTCGCCGTCGGCGTTGTCGTCGAGAATCGCAAGCATCGACGAATCCGCCGCCGCAGTCACTGCCTTGCCGTCGGCGAGCAGCTCGAACAAACGGGCCATCTCGTTCGGCGTACTCACGCCAAGCCCGTACTTCACCGAGCTGTCCATGGCGACGCTCGACATTCGCAGAAACGTCTTCGAATGCACCTTGGAATGCGGCAACCCCAACCCTTCCATCTTCTGCCACACTCGGCGAATCACAATGCGGTCGAGCAGCAGGTTGGTCGCCGTGTTGTCGCTGAGAATGATCATGAGTGACGCGGCGTCGTGGATGCTCAGCGACATGCCCGGATGCATGTACTGCATGACGCCGCTGCCGCCCACCTGATCGATCTTGAGCACGGTGATCGGGTCGTCGAGCGACAGCTGCTTTTTGTCGACCAAATCATACAACGTGACGAGGATCGGAACTTTGATCAGACTCGCTGTTGGAAAAGTCTCATCGCCGCGAAGCGACAGACGCTCGCCGGTGTCGAGATTGGAGATCGAATACCCGAGCACGCCGTGGTGGGCCGACGCGATGCCGTCCAGCTGCCGATGGAGCGACGCGGTGTCGGCGCGCGTGAATGTTTTAGGCGCCTGAGCCGTCGCCAACGCCGCGGTGCCCATCAGCGCGACAATTCCCACCGCGATCGGCTTCATGTCACAGTTCCCCGTTTTGCCTCGAACGGCTTCCAGTCTTCCGTTCGCAAAATGTCATCGATCATCGACACGGCCCGCTCGAGCTCCGCGTCCGTCGTATAGAAGTGCGGCGCGATGCGAATGCCGGCATTGGGGCGATAGTCCACGATCACATCGTTGGCAAGGAGCGCCTGCGCCACGCCATACGCGTGCGGAACGTCGAACGCCACGGTGCCTCCGCGGTGCTCCGTCGCGCGCGGAGCAGTCACCGCGTAGCCGCGCTCGTCGGCCAATTCGATGAGGCGCGACGTCTGCCGCAAACTCTTTTCACGGATGCGATCGATGCCCGCTTGTCGCAGAATGCGCGGGCCTTCGATCGCGGCAAACAACGACGGGATCGACGGCGTTCCGTTGAGCCAACGCCAGGCGTGACCCGCGTAGTGCATCTCTGCTTCGAAACCAAACGGACGCTCGTGGGCCTGCCATCCGGTGAACGACGGCGAAAGCGTTGCCCCCACTTCCGGCGCGACATACAGAAACGCTCCACCCGGTCCGCCGCACAGCCATTTCAAAACACCGCCGCTCAAAAAGTCGGCTCCGATTGCTTTCACGTCGACAGGAATCACGCCGACCGAATGAAACGCGTCGAGCGACACGAGCGCCCCAACCTCATGCGCGCGCCGACAGATCGCCGTAACGTCCATGATGTACGCCGAGCGAAAGAGCACGTGCGAGATGGCGACGAGACGCGTGCGTTCGTCGATCGCATCCAGAATACGCTGCGTGTCGATCGCAACGCCGTCGTCACTTGGCACGACCACGATCCGCGCGCCGAGCCGAGTCGCCAACTCGTCGTAGACATACCGAACCGACGGGAAATCGAGATCGGTCATCACGATCGCGTCGCGCCCATTCGAGTAATCTAAAGCCGACAGGACCGCGGTCTGCGCGATCGTGACGTTCGGCAACATCGCGACCTCGCCCGAGCCGGCGCCAATCAACGGCGCGATCTCGTCGCCGACCGACACCGGCATTTCCCACCAACCTTTTGCCCAGGCTCTCACCCCCAACTCCGCCCACTGATCGACATACTCGGCAAGACGCTCGGGAACTCCACGGGGCATGGCGCCGAGTGAGTTGGACACGAGGTATGTGGTGCGCGCAAGGATGGGAAACTCATCGCGGAACGACAGCAGCGGATCGGTCACAGCGGGGTCCTGTCGGGAGCGTGGAGCGCAGCGTGTGCGGCGCGGCGCGACGGCAAGCTCGTAACGTACACGACCACCGCCACGCCAACGACGACAAGGCATGCCCTCCACGCATCGGCGTCGAGACTGGTGAGCAGCGCGACGATCACGGCGATCGCCAGCACGGGCACGACGCCGCTGAAGGGAATCCGAAAGGGCGTGCCGCCCTCCTCGATTCCGCGACGGCGCAGCATGATCACACCGGCACAGCACGCCGTATACATGATGAGGACGGTGCCAACGGCGATGACCGCAAGCCGCTCGAACCCCCCGGTCAGTGCGAGGGCGATCACGATGAGCGTTTGCGCAACGATCGCGACGTACGGCGTTTTGAATCGCGGGTGCACCGACGCGAGCGGCGACGGCAAGAAGCCATCGCGGCCGAACGCGAACAACATGCGCGGCCCGGCGAGGATCATTCCGCTCACGTACCCGAACATGGAGATCGTGGAGCCGACGAGAATCAGGGTGGAACCCCACGGTCCCAACGCGATAGCCGCCGCCGCGGCGAGCGGCGTCTTCTGTCCGGCGAGCGAAGCGCCGAGAATGCCTTGCGTGACAAGTTGCACGGCGAGATACAGCAGCGTGATCGCAACCATCGCGATGAAAATCGCGCGCGGCACCGTCCGCGCCGGATCTCGAACTTCTCCGCTCGGCAGCAGCGCCGACTCGACACCGAGGAACGCAAAGAGCAGCACGATCGACGCGCGCGCGACCTGTCCCGCGTGAGGCGTCTCCGTCCACACGAGATTTTCACGGTGAACGGCCGCCGCCCCGACGACGATGAGCAGAACCAACGGCAGCAGCTTCGCCACGGTCATGGCCGCGTTGAATTTATTCGCGCCTCGCACTCCGGCGGCGTTCAACACAGCGAGGCCTAGCAGCGCGACGACGATCGTCGCCGATCGGACTGCGCCCGTAGCCAATGCGGGCACCAGCACCCCGAGCGCGTCGGCAAAGAATGATGAGACCGCGGCCGTTGCAACGGTGATTCCCGCCCAAAGCATGACGCCAGTCACAAAGCCGACGAGCGGGCCGAACGCCACCTCGACGTACGCATACAAACCGCCCGTGAGCGACACGCGACTTCCGGCCTCGGCGAAGCACAGGACAATGAGGCCCATCGCAATCGCGCAGACGACATACGCGATCGGAGCCGCCGGTCCTAAGGCAGCGGCAGCGGAGGCCGGTAAACGAAAGATTCCGCCACCGACAGTAACGTTGACGATGCTCGCGGCCAGGCCCCATGTGCCGAGTGCGCGAACCAGGAAGGATTCTTGATTGTCGTGAGCTGTCACTGATGAGTCAGCTTTGCAGTTGGTCAGAATTTCGTCGATCGTCGCTGCCAAGCGGGTGCTTCGCAAGACCTTGCCACGTTAACGGGCTCGAACTGCGGGAGCTATTACGAACGCGTCAGTGCCACATCGCACGCGCTTGACGGTATGATATTTTCCGGTCGCCGTCAGCCTGGCTCGTTTCTTCCGCAGCGAGTGACATCCCTACTAGGAGAATCCCCATGCGTTACCGCTTTGGACATGTCGTCCTGTTTCTTGTGGTTGCTGCCGCTGCTCCGCTCCGCGCCCAAAATGCTCCCGCCGTTCCGGTGACCGACTCAGTGCGCGTCGTCTCCGATAGTGCGCACGGAGCACAACCCGTGGCGGCGACGGCCGCAAGCTCGTCGAAGGCTGTTTCTGGTGCTTCGTTGGTGGGATTGCGCTCGGGCGTTCACACGCCGGAAACGGCCCGCGCCGATCGACCGAACGCGCAGGCAACGCATGCCAACCTCGGCCAAGCGCGCGCGATGATGGTCGTCGGAGTCGCGGGATTGATCGCCGGCGCAATCATCGGCGGAACTCCGGGCACGATCATAATGGTCGGTGGATCGGTCGTCGGGCTTCTCGGGTTATACGACTATCTGCAGTGAGTTGCGGGTAGCGAAGGTCATGGGTCAAAGAGATAGGTTTGATCGATTAGGTTGGAATCCGACAGCTCAGCCCAGGCGCCTGCTCTTCCATGACCCGCAACGCATCCCCACCCGGTTCACCGCCCCGCCGCATCGCGCTCGTCTTGGGCGGCGGTGGTGTAAAGGGTTTTGCACACGTTGGCGTCATGAAAGCGCTCGCCGAGCGTGGCATCGAACCGACGCTGTATGCGGGAACGAGCATCGGCGCGTTGCTCGCGGCCGCACGCGTGGGCGGGCTCGGGATCACCGAGCTGGAAGAGCGCTCCCTCATGCTTCGCCGCCGCGATCTGTTCCGAATCAATCATTTCGGAATGCTGATGGATCGTATGCGATCTCCGTCGATCTATCTGGAAGAACCCCTTCGCGCTCTGTGTCGCGCGGTGTGCCCGGAAGGAACGTTCGCCGATTTGCCGATGCCGCTCCTCGTGAACACCGTCGACCTGGAGCGCGGCGCGCCGGTCGTGTGGGGTTCGCCGGGATTGAAGGACGTTCCGGTGCAGGACGCCGTGTACGCATCGTGCGCGCTGCCCGGATATTTTCCGCCGGGCAGGGTGAACGATCGCCTCTGCGTCGACGGAGGTGTGATCGACAACCTCCCAGTCGGCATTGCGGCGCTCAATGCGGACTTGGTGATCGCGGTGGACGTGGGCAGCAGCGATCTTCGTCCCATCACGGACGCGATGTCGCTCGGCTTCGCGAACATCTACATGCGTGCTGCGTCGACCATGATGCACGCACTGCAGCAGTTTCCGCTCACGCACTGGGACGGCCCACCCATGGTGTTGATCCGTCCTCGATGCGGAGAAGATTGGCTGAGCTTCAGTAACATCAATACGACCATTCAGGAAGGATATCGCGCGGCGCGCAAAGCCATCGAGGACATCGAGGTCTACTACGACCAGCCGGGCGGTGTGTATCCGCGCCGCCGGTTCGAGCTCGAAGTCGATCGCGACAAATGCATCGGTTGTGGATTGTGCGCGTCGCTCGTGCCGAATCTCATGGGACTCGACGGGACGGGAAAAGCATTCTGTCGCGTCACCACCGCGGATTGGTCACCTGCTGACGGCGATTTCGTACACTATTGTCCCACGAGCGCGATCATCGCGCGGAAGATCGAGCGCATCGTTCCGCTAAAGGCGGGCGAGCGCGGCGCGGCCTAACTCTCGCTCGACTCAGGCCTCGAGAACGTCGGCGAAGTAGTGTGACAGGTCGATGATGAGCGGCGACGCAGCATCCTGCGGATGCCACGAGAGTTGGTCGGCGAGGACGTCCACGCGTTCGTCGGCCGGCGTCGACCGCTCGATCGTGCGAGAATCCAAATCAACAATCCAGTACTCGGCCACCGCTTCGTTGCGGAACAACACTCGCTTCGCGACGCGGTCGGCGCGCGCCGTGCTCGGCGACAACACTTCGACGGCCAGCAGCAGCCGACCGAATCGCTCCGGCCGGCGCCCAGCGACGAGCGGAACGACGAAAACGTCCGGCTGGACGACGCGTGTGTTCGAAAACTCGACGTCGAGGGGCGCGATGAACGGATGGCCGACGCGCTCGGTATCGAGGTAATTGGCAAGCAGCCGATAAAGTCGGCCAGCGGCCTCTTGATGGACAGAGGTCGGCGACGGCGTCACGAACAACTCGCCGTCGATGACTTCGTAGCGATTGCCGTCGTCGGGTAAATCTTGGAGATCGTCGGCCGTCCAACGCCGCTTGAGGGTTGGCATACGCATACGATAAAGTCCTGGGCGCCGAGTGAGCAAGCCGTCGGAAATCAGGACTTCGCTTTGCCGACGCGACGTCGGCGTTCCGGATAGAAATAGTCGAGTGGCTTTCCGTAGAGATCCGCAAAGTCGCGCAAATCGATCGGGTCCACGCGTCGTTCGCCCAACTCGCATTTCGACACGAACGAGTTTGGCCGATGGAGCGCGACAGCAACCTCGATCTGTGTCATGCCTGCTTCCTCACGCGCCTCCCTTATGCGGCGAATGAGATATTGGTAGTCCGGCTCATGAACGGCGCTCTTCCGACGGGTCCGCACCATTCCGGCATGATGGCGCTCGCAGTGGCATTCCCCATCTTAGGGAATTGGGTTATCATGGGCCCATGGCGTCACACGACCCGACATCGATTCGACTGTTTCGTGGGAGCTCTGACGCACGCGATGTGATGGCCACGCGAGGATGTGAGCTGGACCAAGCAGTTCCTCGGGCCGTTGCACGACGCATGGAATGGTCTGCTGGCTAGCTGAACCAGACCTGTCAGCGCCGACTCACGGCGATCGACTGGCGACAGGCATCGCGGGTCACCGTCGAGACTCTGCCACAAGACGAACACGGAGAGTCCACCGAATGAAGAGCGTCCGCGACGGCTGTCAACTGCAGCCCAACGCACTGGCGATCAAGCTGAGCGATCAGATTGAGCAGCTCGATGAGTTGATCTCGACCGAGGGCGACGGCGCGGCGTTCTTCGACAAGACGTTCATCACGCACGGGATGAACGACCTGATCGTCGAAAGCATTGCACGGCTCGCTGGTGCTTCCTCTCAAGCGGTGTTCCATCTCAAACAATCGATGGGCGGCGGCAAAACGCATTTGCTTGTAGGAGTTGGCCTGCTCGCCAAGTACCCCTCATTGCGAGTGAAGCACTGCTCGGGCGTGGCGTACTCCGATTCCTTTCAGACCGCCGCGGTCGCCGCGTTCAACGGACGCAACAACCCGGATCACTTTCTTTGGGGAGAAATCGCCACCCAGCTTGGAAAGGGGGAACAATTTCGAAGTTTCTGGACGAGTGGCCCGAAAGCGCCGGACGAGAAAGACTGGCTCAAGTTGCTCGAGGGCGATCAGCCGATTCTGATCCTTCTCGACGAGATGCCACCGTATTTCCACTACCTCGACACGCAAAAAGTGGGGAACGGCACTGTCGCCGACATCGCAACGCGCGCGTTCGCAAACCTCCTGACCGCGGCCGGCAAAAAGAAGAACGTCTGCGTCGTCATTTCGGACCTTGCAGCGGCCTATGACGCCGGCGGAAAGCTCATCAATCGGGCCTTGCTGGACGCACGCGCCGAGCTCGGGCGCCAGGAGCGCAGCATCACTCCCGTTGATCTCGCTGCGAATGAGATCTACGACATCCTGCGCAAGCGCCTGTTCAAGACGCTCCCGGACAAAGCTGAGATCGATGATATCGCGGACGCCTTTGGACGAAAGCTTGAGGAGGCGTCCAAATCCAAGACCGCGAGCCGCGGCGCAGAGGCGATCGCCGACGAAATTGCGGCAACGTATCCATTTCATCCCCGCCTGAAGAACGTCGTCGCGCTATTCAAGGAGAACGAGCAATTCAAGCAGACGCGGGGCCTCATCGAGCTCGTGTCGCGATTGCTCAAGTCCGTTTGGGATCGCAGGGCGAATGACGTGTTTCTCATAGGCCCGCAACACTTCGACCTCTCGATTCCCGAAGTGCGCGACAAGCTCACCGAGATCTCGGGCATGCGCGACGTCATCGCCAAAGACTTGTGGGACGCGCAACAGTCCGCCCATGCTCAAGTGATCGACCTTCAGGCCGGCAAGGAGGCGGCGACGCAAGTCGGTGCCCTGCTGCTTACAGCGAGTCTCTCCACGGCAGTGAACGCGGTCAAAGGCTTGACGCGCGAAGAGATGGTGGAGTGCCTCGTGTCGCCACTCCGCGAGCCCTCGGAGTTTCTCGCGGCGTTCGAGGAATTGGAGAAAGCGACGTGGTACCTCCATCACACACCCGAGGGCCGCTTCTACTTCGACCGACAGGAGAACCTCACCAAGCTACTTCAAAGTCTGGCGAACGACGCGCCGGCGAATCAGGTCGAGGACATGATCCGTCACCGACTGCGAGAAATGTTCAAGCCCGTCCGCAAGACGGTGTACGAGGAAGTCTTGCCGCTGCCGAAGCTCGACGAAGTTGCGGAGCGCGTTCGCCGCGGCCGTGTCTTGCTGGTCGTGAGTCCCGATTCAAAGATTCCGCCGGATGAGGTCCAAAAGTTCTTCGACGGGATCAGTCAGAAGAACAATTTCTGCGTACTCACGGGTGACAAGACGGCGATGGCCAGCGTGGAAAAGGCCGCGCGCCAATTCTTCGCCGTCCAGAAGGCCGACGGACGAATCCCTGCGGGGCACCCGCAGCGCGAAGACCTCGAGCGCAAGCGAATCGGATACGGGCACCACTTCAACGCAACGGTGTTGACCCTATTCGACAAAGTCCTTTTTCCCATCCATCGCGCGGGCAAAGGTCCGCAGCTCGCTGCGAAGCCGCTCGACGGGACGTACGACATGACAAAGTCATACTCCGGAGAGGAGCAGATTGAGAAGACGCTCACATCCGATCCCCTCAAGCTCTACCTCGACCTCGACAAAGAGTTCGATGCCGTCCGCGACAAAGCACAAGATCTCCTATGGCCGGCGAGTCAGGACGAGGTACGGTGGGCCGATGCAGTTCATTCGGGCGCCGAGCAAGCGGGGATGCCCTGGCTTCCTCCGCGCGGCCTCGAGACGCTCAAGGCGATCGCCGTCAGTCGAGGGCTTTGGGAAGACCTCGGGAATGGGTACGTCACCAAAAAGCCGAAAAAGAAACGCACGAGCGTCCAAGTGGTCGCCGAGCCCGAACTCGGCGACGACGGACGGTGGCGTCTCAGAGTGAATCCCGTGAATGCCGGACCTGCACCGCGCATCCACTTCGCCGAAGACGCGGCGGTTTCTGAATCGAGTCCCGTGCTCAAAGAAAATCCGTATACCACGAGCGCCCTGCGAATCGGTTTTCTGGTCCGTGATGTGTCCGGACTGTACGAAACCGGAGAGCCGTACACTTGGGCCAACGAGCTGGTACTCCGCAATCGCCTGAGTGACGCGGACGGCTCGCGCTCTGTCGAGCTGCTCGTCGCACCGCGCGGGGCAATTCGCTACACCTTGGATGGCAGTGAGCCGCGCGACGGCACACCGTATGTCGGGCCCATTGCATTAGGTGACGGCGATGTGTTGCTCCGTGCCTTCGCCTCCGCTGATGGATTGGAAGTGAAAAGCGACTTCCGATTTCCACCGCGCGGCAAGAAGGGCGTACAGATCGACGACGTGAAGCCCGCGCGACTCGTGGCACCAAGGGGTCGCAAACTGGATTCACGCGCCGCGACCTTCGACGGATTGCGACAAGCGAGTGACAAGTCCGTCGACTTCGAGAAGGTGACCTTGACCGTCGGCCAAGGAACCAAGGTCGCGCAGATCGACATCGGCGAACTTCGCGTCGACGCTCCGTACATCAGAGCGTTGCTCGAGAAGGTTCTCGAGAAGTTCACGCCTGAAACGCCGGTGACGATGACGTTTCGCAGAGCGTACTTCGCGTCCGGACACGATCTCAAAGACGTGGCGAACAAGATGAACCTCGAGCTCGAGCCAGGAGACGTCGAGCAGTGACCGAACGCGCAGCAACAGTCGATTTTGGCGCGCCGGAACAATTTGGTAGCCACCTTTTCCGTGTAGACATTCCAGCGGCGCGTAGCGAGCCGGTGGTGATAGTCGAGGAATATGGATATCGCGGCCAGGAGGGTGGCATTCCCCGCGACGAACAGCGCGCCGTCTTGGATCGCCGCGTCTGGTCCGGCATCGCCGACATCGCACGGCGGGAATTCAACGATCGCCTCAAGGCGGCCAAGGTGCAGACCGGCCGCTGGCACACAGGGGAGAATCGTCTCGAGCGACTTCTCGGCAAGGAGCTGTGTGTCTTGGCGTGGGCGGCGGAGACGGCCACTGACGAACAGCTTCCAGTAATCGGCAGCCGATGGGCGGCACTTCGACCGGAGGAGCGTTGGTGGTTGTTCTCAATGACCGTCGCCGAAGCAGGACTGCCGGAGGACACGGAACGTGGCTGGCGTCGCGCGCTCTTCAAGGCTCTCTCGGACGGCGATAAACCTGCGACGAAGCGCCGCCTTCGGCCCTCAGAGTCGGACCGTGGGTTGCCCCTCTTCAATGGGGCGGACGGATGACGACGGTTGTTCCATTTTCTCTGAAGGACGCGCCTGCGCTGATGGAACGGCTGCTGCCCGTGCAAAAGCTCTCGGCCGAGGTTTTTCGGGAACGGAAGGCAGGGCCAGGCCAAACACTCGTGCCGTTGGGTGCGTACTGGAAAGGACGCAAACCACTAATCTTGAACAAGGCCTGCATCCTTGGGTGCCTGCTCCCCGCCACGGACAACTTGGCGCGCGACCTCGAGATTTTCGAACGCCTCATGGCGATGGACGAAGAGTCCTTCGTTGTGCGCTGGCCGCGCAGACCTCAGGCGAAGGCGGTGCTCCAGGCTCTCTCGGTCACCCGCATTGCCGCCTTCTTCACCGTCGAGCCTGAAGGGGTACTTCCGCATTCGGGGCCAGTGGACTGGTCAAATCCCGAGTATAAGAATGTCAAGGTCGCATGGCGCGAGGATCTGTCAGAGCTCGACCGGCGTAAGCTGGAGGCTAGGTCGCTTCCACGCATGTCATATCGAAATCGCGTGAAGGCAGCGCGACGACCGGAAGAAGTGGCCAGCACGGTCCACGATCATATTTGGGACGACGTCAATACGCACCTTGGCACAAACGCTCACTCCTTTCCTGAGCTGGTCGACGAACTTGGCATTCGACGCTTTGGGCATAGTGCGCATATCGTGGATACGTTTTGTGGATCCGGGCAAATCCCATTCGAGGCAGTGCGCCTGGGCTGCGCAGCTTCCGCGTCGGATCTCAATCCGGTAGCCGCGATGCTCACATGGGGCGCATCTCAAATCATTGGTGGCGGTAGCGAGAGTCGAGCGACCGTTGAGCAAGGCCAGCGACGAATCGCGGACAAGGTTCTCGCGGCGATTGATTCATTGGGAGTTGAGACTGACGGATGCGGTTGGCGCACCAAGGCGCATCTCTATTGCCTGGAAGTGCGCTGTCCGCAGACCGGCTGGACGGTGCCGCTGCTACCGTCTCTGCTTCTCAGTTATGGCAAGCGCGCAATTGCGGACTTGATCCCAATTGCGGCAGAGAGGCGCTACGACATTCGCGTCCGTTCCGGTGCAAACGACCACGAACTGACTGCTGCCCTGCGTGGCACCGTTCGTTCCGACGGCAAGGGTCAAGAGCCTTACCTAATTCACTGCGTCGATGGGATCGAGTATCGAACGAAGATCTCGACGCTTCGCGGAGACTATCGGCGGCCAGACGGCACAACCGCGAACCAACTCAGGCCTTGGACAAAGTCGGACTTCACGCCGCGAGCCGACGACATCTTTCAGGAGCGCCTCTACGCAGTGCATTGGATGCGGCCGAAGGGGAACGGGAAGAGGTGGGAATACGAATTCCGGACGGTTTGCGAGGCTGATCTATCGCGCGAGCGCGCCGTCGAAGATTTCATCGCTAGTCATTTCGATGAATGGCAACGAAATGGCTGGCTCCCTGATATGCGCATCGAAGCCGGTGATAAGACCGATGAGCCGATCCGCACTCGTGGCTGGACGCATTGGCACCATCTCTTCAGCCCACGCCATTTGCTCCTTCTCGGCCTTCTGCGTCGCGAAGTGTCTCGTGGAGAGGAACTCTTGTTGTTCTCAAGAATCCTGGACTACACGAGCAAACTGTGTCGTTGGTCGACGTCCAAGGCGGGCACGGGTATCGACGGCGGCCGTAGCGGAGGTGCGAGTGACAATCCCACCAATGTCTTTTACAATCAAGCGCTCAATACGTTCTACAACTATGGGTGCCGCGCTGCCGTGCCCTTACTCCAACTATTCACGAGCGCGTTGCCAGAGTGCCAGCCACTCGGCCCCATGGCGGTCGCGTGTCGGCCTGCCGCCGATATCGTCGACTTGGTCGACATCGGGATAACCGATCCGCCGTACGGCGACGCGGTAAACTACGAGGAGATCCTCGAGTTTTTTATTGCTTGGTTACGCAGTAGTCCGCCCCTTGAGTTCGCGGCGTGGGTCTGGGACAGCCGCCGAGCCCTCGCGATCAAGGGCGAGGACGAAGGCTTTCGGCGCGGGATGGTCGCAGCGTACAAACGGATGACCGAATGTATGTCGGACAACGGCATTCAGGTCATCATGTTCACGCATCAATCGGGATCGATCTGGGCCGACATGGCCAACATCGTGTGGGCTGCTGGTCTGCAGGTCACCGCTGCCTGGTACGTCGTTACTGAGACCGATAGCGCGCTGCGAGAAGGTAGCTATGTCAAAGGCACGGTGTTGCTCGTTTTGCGCAAGCGGCACGGTGCGCAAAAAACGACACGTGATGACTTGGCCTGGGAAATCCAGGAGGAGGTTGAGTCGCAAGTCGCCGCGCTTACCGGACTCAATCAACAGGCCAAGGATCTCTACCGCGACGAAAACGTCTTTGAGGATGCCGACATACAAATGGCAGGCTACGCCGCAGCGCTGCGAGTCCTTACGCGTTATGCCGTGATCGATGGTCGCGACATGACAACCGAGGCAAGCCGCCCACGCATTCGCGGTGAAACAACATTCGTCGACGGCCTCATCGCCTTCGCCGTGGACACCGCCAACCAATGTCTCGTGCCTCAGGGCCTTGCAAAGGTCCACTGGGACCGCCTCAGCGGCCCTGAGCGCTTCTATTTGAAAATGCTCGACATGGAAGCACGCGGCGCAAAGACGCTCGACAACTACCAGAACTTTGCGAAGGCATTCAAAGTCCGCGACTTCAAGCCGCTGCTCGCCAGCCACAGAGCGAACGAAGCGCGACTCAAGAGTGCAACGGAATTTGGCCGTGGTGAAATGGGCGAGGGCTCGGAACTCTACTCATCCACGCTGCGAGCCACACTGTACGCGTTGATGGAACTGGAGAACGAGATAGACGGAAGCGTCGTGCTTGCGCACCTCACCCTAAACGTGCCGAACTACTACGGTGACATGACCCAGCGAGAACTGGTCGTGGAGCTCGCCGACTACCTGGAAAAGCGACTGGACGCCTTGCGTCCTGGCGAAGCGAGCGCGGCCCGGGTGCTGCGAGAGCTGGTCAAGAACCAACGACTGGGATGAGATGAGCGAGATCCGCCGCTTCTCCTCCAGACAGCAACGGCTCGATCACGCTTTTCTCAATCAACAACTGAGAGGCGCGCGCTCCTATCGACGGATCGCCGGATACTTCCGCAGTTCGATTTTCGAGCTCGTTGGCGAGGAGATCGCTGGAATCCCGACGGTACAAATCGTTTGCAACAGTGAGCTCGACGCCACCGATGTCCTCGTTTCGAAACACGTGCGCGAGACCGCGCTCAAGGAACGGTGGAACGAAGGATCGGCTGAAGTCGAAGCACTGCTGCATCGGGAGCGCTACCGCCGACTCCACGAACTGCTGACGAGCGGACGGGTCGAGATTCGCGTCGTGCCGAAGGACCGCGTCTTCATTCACGGCAAAGCGGGCGTCATCGAAGCGGCCGACGGGTCGCGAACGTGCTTCCTCGGCTCGATCAACGAGACGCGGAGTGCCTTCGCCCAGAACTATGAGATCCTTTGGGAGGACTCGTCTTCCGATGGCGTTGCTTGGGTCGAGGAAGAGTTCGCGGCGCTCTGGGCCGACGCGTACCCATTGCCTGATGCGATCATCGAAGAAATCCAGCGCGTGTCCGAACGCGCCGAGATCCGGTTCGCCGAGACAAAGCCCGGTGAACTCCCGGGTGCCGCGCTCGCCGAGAGCCCGATTTACCGCGGCGGCGAACAACTCCAACCGTGGCAACGTTCGTTCGTCACGATGTTTCTCCAACACCGTGAGACCTACGGCAAGGCGAGGATGCTGCTCGCCGATGAAGTTGGCGTCGGAAAAACACTCTCCCTCGCGGCGAGTGCGATGTTGTCGGTGCTGCTCGATGAAGGACCTGTTCTGATTCTGTGTCCCTCGACTCTGACGCTCCAGTGGCAAGTCGAGCTAGCCGACAAGCTCGGCATTCCAAGCGCCGTGTGGTCGTCGACAAGAAAACTGTGGCTCGACGCGCAAGGACACGAGATTCGCACCCGCGGACCCGAGGACATTGCGCGATGTCCGGCGCAGATCGCCATCGTCTCAACGGGACTGATATTTCAGGAGTCCGACGAACGCGAATATTTATTGAAACGCAGGTTCGGAACGGTGGTATTGGACGAAGCGCACAAAGCCCGTCGGCGCGGTGGCGTCGGCAGCAAGAACGACGAACCGAACAATCTGCTCGACTTCATGCTTCGCATCGGCTCGAGAACAAAGAATTTGCTCCTGGGAACCGCGACGCCGATCCAAACGGAAGCGCGTGAATTGTGGGACCTGTTGCGTATTTTGAATTCGGGCGCCGACTTCGTTCTCGGGCACGAGCTCGTCGGCCGATGGTCGGACTGGGAGCGGGCGCTCCCGATTGTGAAAGGATCCGAGACGCCCATCGACGGCAGCGAGGCATGGGAGTGGCTGCGGAATCCTCTTCCTCCCGCGAACGAGGATACGCTCTTCATGAGCTTGCGTCTGCGCCTTGGTGTGGCGGATCAGACTTTCTTTACCGACCGGGGCTTCGGGTCGCTCGGATTTCTGGACCAACAGGCGGTTACGGAGGCGACAGCGCCTGGCTTCCTGCGTCAGCACAATCCGATTGTTCGGCACACCGTGCTGCGACGCCGAAGGACGTTGGAAGATGCCGGCCTGCTGGAGCGCGTCGGAGTCAACGTTCACCCGCAGCCAATCGGCTCGGCGACCGCGTATCCGGGCCTCCGTTTCGACGGCGTGGGCCTGCTCACGAATCATCCTTTCGACTTGGCCTACCGCGCAGCGGAGAATTTTACGGCAGCGCTGAAGCGGCGGACCAAAGCGGCAGGGTTCATGAGAACTCTGTTGCTGCAACGCATTTGCTCCAGCTTTGCCTCGGGACGCGCGACCGCCGAGCGGATGTTGCAGCGCGAGATACTGGAGGACGAAGAGGAGACACAACTCATAGGCGATGCCCTGAGCGCCTTGACCGGAGAAGAAGCCGGCTGCTTGCGGACCATCGTCGAGGAATTGTCTCGCCCAGAGGCGCGCGACCCGAAGACCACCGCAGTGCGGTATTTCTTGACAGAACATCGCACGGGCGGCAAGACGTGGCTCGAGCACGGTTGCATCGTTTTCAGCCAGTACTTGGACACCGTTCAGTCACTCGCGACGGAACTAGCACTTCTCTTGGTTGATGAACCGGTCGCGATCTATGCGGGCGCGGGCAAGAGCGGAATCTATCGCGGCAACGATTTCGCGTCGGTTCAACGTGACGAGATCAAGGCTGCGGTGAAGCGAAGAGAGATCCGCCTGTTGGTCGCAACGGATGCAGCATGTGAAGGTCTGAATCTTCAGACGCTAGGTACACTGATAAACGTCGATCTTCCCTGGAACCCGTCGAGACTCGAGCAGCGCCTCGGGCGCATCAAACGGTTCGGCCAGACGCGGCATGACGTCGATATGCTCAACCTCGTATACCACCAAACGCAGGACGAGCAGGTCTACTCTGTCATTTCGAGACGAATGAAAGACCGGTACGACATCTTCGGAAGCCTGCCTGACACGATTGATGATGAGTGGATTGAAAATATTGAGGAGCTCGAAGATCGGGTGGATGAGTACATTCACCTCCGCGGTCAAGCCAAGAACGCGTTCGAGATCCGATATCAGGAAACCATCAATCCGGAAGCGGATCGATGGGAGCTGTGTTCACGCGTGTTCGCGCGGCGCGACATCACAGACAAGTTATCCGCTCCTTGGTAAGGATCGAGAATCCTTCCGCGCAACGCTCCTGCGAATACGGTCACCTCACGGCGACAAGCGCTTCACCTCCAACACATCAGTAATTCGCGCGCCGTCCCAGATGTAGCGCAGGCGCTTGCGGTCAATGCAATGCGACAACAATCGCGGCCGAAACACTCCCACGCATTTGCCCGAGTCGTGCCGAACGGAATCGTAGACGACGCCGTTCGAGCCGCCGGCTCTGAGCGCGCCGCCGAGCAATTGCGACGCGGTGTAGTCGTCGAGGCGGTAGATGTCGGGCATCACACTCCGCATGCCGCGCAGGTCATGCAACGGTGCTTGAACGGTCAGGTCAAGCACACGCATGTCGAGCTCGCGGCTCGCCTCCTTTGTGGCGCGCATGAATCGCTCGCGGTGATATCGCGTTTCGGCGATCGCCGTGGCTTCACGTTGTGCCGCGTAGAACACGCCGTACGTTCCGTTGCTGAAGCGGCTTCCCTGAGGCGACACGTGCGTGAACGCCGCCATGATATATCCCGCTCCAGGTCCGACGACCCGCTCAGCGCGCGGAACGAGCGTGAGTTCGCCGGAGGCGTCGCGCAATCGAGGATTGAACGCCGACTCGATCGCGTGCACGGCGTCGAGCTGTTCCGGCGCGGCGACGCGCTTGAAGAGATCGGCCGGTGGAAAGACACTCGGAATGATTCGAACGGCATTGCGCCACAATACGCGGCGAACGGGAAGCGGAGTGTCGGGCGACGGCGTGATTGAAACGATCGGCGTTCCGCCGCCGGGTGTCTGCTCAGGCAAAACCGCCGCCCCGCTCGCCATCGAGATATGCGCGCACGAGATACAAGCCGGCGACGCCGCCGAGCATGAGCGCGAGCGCCGGGTGTCCGTCGAACAGCGGGGCGTCGTTGGGACGATGGATCCACGTCGCGGCCGCGGCGCCGGGAAGCAGAATCTGCAAGCTCTTGTAGATGCCGAACACGTGCGACAGACGCTCGAGCGTATCCGTCGGAAGCGCCGCCGGCGGCGTTTTCTTCCATCGGAAGAAGGTCGTGCGCGACGTGAGCCCGAGGAGCGCCATTTGGCGCGCGCTGTCCAGCGCCCACTCGTCGGCGATGCGAAAGAAGGTAGCGAGGCCGGCGCTGGCGAGTTGCGAGGGCGGCGTGGCGATGGCTGTGGTTGGGGCGCGGAGTGCCAAAAGTCCCATCCGGAAGGTTCTTCCGTATGTTAGTGCCAAATGGTACTTTTTGTCAAGAGACAGCGCGGTCATTTGCGCCCACACGACATTCGAGTACAGTTCTCGAGGTCGTTCTCCCCGATCAGCCCCAATTCCCGTTGGAGGTCCTGCAGTGCCAACGCCCCGCACCACGCTTGCCTCCGCCCTGTTCGCGCGGTTCCGGCGTTTGGCGACCTGACGCGAGTATGTGTGGGATTTATGGTCGGATAGCGCTCGCGTCAGCGCTCGACGCAGACGACTGCCTTCGACGGACGAACATGCTGCACCATCGCGGACCCGACTACTGCGGGTCGCGCGTTGCCGGCAACGTCTTCCTCGGACATGCTCGGCTCAGCATTCTCGATCTGACGGCCGCCGGAAATCAGCCGTTTGTCGACGACGACGGCGCGACGCTCATCTACAACGGCGAGATCTACAACTGGCGCGAGCTCCACGACCGCTATCTCGCCGACTATCACCAGAATAGCCGAGCGGACACGGAGGTGCTGTTCCAGCTGTTGAAGCGGATGGGGACCGACTGTCTCCCGCTGCTCAACGGCATGTTTGCGTTCGCGTATTACACGCCGGCGACGCGGAGCATGATCCTGGCGCGCGATACCGTCGGCATCAAGCCACTCAACTTCGTGTCCGGCCCGTCGCACTTCGAGTTCTCGTCGGAAATCAAGAATCTGGACTACACGCCGGACCTGAATCGCCTCAAGGAGTACATGGTGTTCAGCCGGTTCGGCGACGATTTCCTGCCATTCGCCAACGTAGATTCCGTCGCTCCCGGCAACTTCGTCCGCGTCGATTGCGCGACCGGAAAATGGACGCAGACGGTCTACCGCGAAGTCGAGTCGCTCGTGAGCCGCGAGCGATACGAACGCTTGGCTGCAAAGCCGTTGCTCGTCGACGACCTGGATCAGTTGCTCAGAACATCGCTCGCGCTGCACGAGCAGAGCGACGCACCGATCGGTTTCCTCTGCAGCGGCGGTCTCGATTCGTCGCTCATCACGGCGATGGCGGCGAAGAGTCACCCCGACATTGCACTATATCACGCCGACTTTGAGGGCGAAGGCGGTGAGGCGCACTACGCGCGTCAGGTGGCCGACTACGTCGGCGCGCCGATCAACGAGACGCGCATCACGAAGCAGCAGTTCTGGGAGTTGTTCCCGGAAGTCACGTACGCGTTGGACCTCCCGGTACAACAGCCGACGTCCGTCAGCTTGGCGTTGATCGCGGGAAAAGCGCGCGATGACGGCCTCAAAGTGTTGCTGTCCGGCGAAGGTGCCGACGAACTGTTCGGCGGCTATTCGTGGCATCGCTCGTATATGAATTCGCTCAGCAACTATTCGAGCCGCTGGAGCCCGTCCAATCTCGTGTCGCGCGTCGTTCGGAAATTCCTGTCGAACCAACCGGACAGCTATCTCTACTTCAAGTACGCCAGGCCGGAGTTGCAGCGGCACGCGCACGTCGGCTTCGGGTTTGGCGCATGGGGGCTCGACGAACCCGTCCATGGACTGAGTCTCGTCGGACAGGACTTTCAAGCGTGGCCACGGTGGCAACAGGCGCTCCGCAGCTACGAATGGATGAGCGATCGAAAAGAGGCCGACGTCCAGAGCTTCATGCTCAGCAACATGCGCGTGATGATGCAGCCGCTGCTGCATCGCCTCGATCGTATGCTGATGATCCACTCAATCGAAGGGCGCGTGCCGTTTCTCGAGAACGCGATCTTCGACTTCGCGCTCAACTTGGGATTGAATCAAAAGATCCGTGGATCGGAATCCAAGCGGCTCCTCAAGCAAGTCGCCCTGCGCTACCTGCCGGCCAGCGTCGTCACGCGGCGCAAGATGGGATTCCACGTCCCATGGTCGAGCTACTCGGACAAGTTTCCGAAAATTCTACAGGACGGCTTCATCTCGGAATGGACGCGACTGTCGCGAAAGGATCTCGAGTCGTGGTGCCACCAGAATCCCGATCAACGCTACAAGTTGATCGCCACCGAGGTGTGGGGCAGGATTTTCGTGCATAAGCAGCGTTGGCAGGACGTCCGCATCGAGTTCTGACGCGGCAGTCGTCGCGCCTACAGCCAGCGCTGCATGGAATAGCCGCCAAGAAATGGCCGCTGCATGGCCGACCGAAAGATCTGGCGCCCCCATTTGAATTCTTTGTAGAGCGTTACGAAACTCCACATGTCACGCAGAACCTTTGCGCGGTCGCGCCAGCCGAGTGCCATGAGCGCGGCGGGGAAATCGGCTTCGTGCGGTTGATCGAACGCGATCTTGAGCGGATTCCACTGGTCCGATGTGCGACGCACTTCGGAGGTGATCATGCGGCGATACATCTCCTGCACGGGAACGTTTCGCAATCGCGCCTCGACGACCGCTTCGCCGCTGATCGCGCCCGAGTGCAACGCGCAGCTCATCCCTTCGCCGATCATGTTGAGGAACCCTGCCGCCTGGCCGGCGATCAACACGTTCCCTTTGCCGAACACGTACCGGTTGATCAACGACGGACCAAAGTTCTCGGCGCAGCCTTCGTCGCTCGAGTGTGGGTGTAGCCGCACGCCGTGCTTGTCGGCGAGATAGTTGACGACGTTTTCGTGCTTGTCGGCGAACTTGTCTCCGCGCTTGAACCCCACGCCCACGATCTGCTGTCCGTCGCGCGCGTGACTCCACGTGTAGTGGCCAAGTCCCGGATGAAACCAGAAATGGAAGTAGTCGTCGTCGAGCGGGCATTCGATGACGTCGTGAAATTTCTGACCGACAAAGAACCAAGGAATCTGCTTCGGATAGTCCGGATAGATCGACCGAGTGACCAACGAGCTCGGCCCATCGGCGCCGATCACGTGGCGCGCACGGTACTCGAGGTCTTCCCCATCTCGCCGCGCGTGTACGATGACATGGTCGCCATTGTCCTCGAGTCCACTGAATGACGTCTGATCGTGAATCTCCGCGCCGCTTCGCGTGATTGCCCAATAGTCAGAAAATTTTCGATGCAGATGTGGCGTCGAACCGCCGAAGAAATCCATCGACATCGACACCATGCTCGGAAAGTGAAAGGTCACGCCCCGGCACGACGTTGGCTCGTGAAGCACCTCGCGCGGCAGCGGGCCAAAATTCTCGAGTAGAAATCGATGACCGCGCGGCGATAGAATACCGCTGCAGATTTTGTGTCGAGGAAGTTGTTTCCGCTCGAGCACGATCGTCTCGAGGCCGGCGTCCACCAACCGCTTGGCCGCGGCTGCCGCAGAGAGACTCGCGCCAACGATGATGACGTCGACGGAACGCATTACCATGCTCCGCGCTCCGTTGTCGCCGGAGGATCGACCAGATGCGCGACATGAACGACCGGACAATCTGTGATCTGCTCGAACACACGGATGTCGTCCACGCTCTCAACCACGATGCGCGACATCCGTCTGCGGTGAAGAATCCACCGCGCGCTCTCGAGATCTCTCGGCACGCTCGCGTCCAGTCGCTGCGAAAGATTCCGGGCGATGGCTGGAATGGCGATACGCTGCAGGTCGAGGTTGGTCTCACAGCCGGTTTCGACGCGCAATGCATCGTAGTGCCGGACTTGGCGCTCGTAGTCCGCATGATAGCCGCGCGGCTCGATGACATACAGGTCGCTCGAGCGGAGCTGTCGCCGCAGTGCGGGCAGACGACTCAACGCCGCACCGATGCTCTCGATCCGCGTGCGCGGAAGCCACGCGCGCAGGTGACGGAGCAACAAACCATCGGCCACGACGATTCGTCCCTTCCGTTGAAGCGGTTCGACAAACGCTTCGATCCTGCTCGGGGAAACCAACGTCCCAGTCTCGAGAGCACATGAAATGTCCGCGCCGTTGTCGTCATTGTTTTGCACGCCAAGCAACGACACGACGCACGCCAAAATGTCCGGATGATCGCGCAGCGACTGATCGGCCAACACAACACTCGGCGCGCCGTGCGCCGGCGACTGCGAACGCGAGGATGAATGCAGCGGTGTTTGTGCCACTGACAAATTCCGCGCTGACGACGCGGGCAACTGCTGCCGAAGACCAACGATCATCCCGATCAGATCGATTCCCTCGGGGCACGCCGGCTCGCACGCACCGCAGAATGTACAGCTCGCGATCGATTCGATGAGATCGACAGCCGTCGCGCCGTGCTGCAGCGCCTTGGCACGACCGTGCGGCGTCAAGCGGATGTCATGCGTCGCGCGCCACACGGGGCACACCAATAGGCAGAGACTGCAGCCCGTGCACGCCGCGAAATCGTTCCCCGGAAGCGCATTCGTCGCCATTCCGAACATCAGAAAATCACATCGCGGTTGAGAATCATCCCGGGGTCAGCAGCGCGCTTCATTGCCAAATGTCGGTCGACAACCGCATCCCCAAACACTCGGCGAATGTAGCCCTTCATCATGCCGCCAAACCGATAGTAGCTCGCGCCGATGTCGACACCGATGTCGTAAATCTCGTTCTTGAACGATTGCAAATAGTCGCGACTGTAGGCGCGGCCGCTGGTCATGGGCTCGAACTCGCACCCGTACGCTCGGTCCATCGCGCCCGGCGGAATGCACGACATCTCGTAATGCGCGCGATGATCGTCTCGCAGCTTGATTCCCACACAATAGAGCGTGTAGTGCGCGAAATACTTGCGGCACACGGCATTCCCGCGCTCCACGGCCTCGATGAACCTGTCCGCCGACGTCGCGAGATCCGGAATCACCATCTGCCGGCTCCCCCAGAACTTCCACACGGCGCGCGAGAACACGACGGTCCGATCGTGCAAGTCGTCGCCGCGCAGAAACTCGGGTCGCTCGAACTGGGGAAACAGCTCGCGTTTCCGCCGGTAGATGTATAACGCCTCGCCGACCTTCCACGGACGGATCGCGTAATACGCAGCCGCTCGAATGGCGAACGCCACCTCGCCATGCCCGCGCAGGCGAGGCTGCCAGTCAGCAATGAACGTCGCCTCGCGTTCAGGCGAGTCGAAGGCGACGAGCAGGTTGACCGCGCGGTCCATCATCGTGAGGATGCCCGAGTAGTCGCTGGCGTCGTTCGCATCCAGTAATTTAAGATCTGTGATCGCCGATCGTAGGGACGTGTAGTAGAAGTAGCGCATGCGGAGCGGCGTATAGCGTCGCACCTGAAGCGTCGCCTCGGTCACCACGCCGAACTGACCGTAACCCAGAATCACCCGCTCAAAGAGCTCCGCGTTCTTGGCGTCGGAGCACTCGACGATGTCTCCCGTCGGCGTCACGACCTGCATCGCAATGACCTGATCGGCGCTACAGCCAAGGCGCGGTGAATTCACATCGATGCCACCGACATTCACCGTCCCGCCGACCGACGACGTGAGATTCAGCGGCGCCGAGCAGTAGTCGAGCCCATGCCGGCGCAGCTCCTCGGCGAGACTGTGCCAGAAGATTCCCGCTTCGGTGCGCACGGTGAGCGCCTGCGCGTCGACGTGAAGAACGCGACTCATGCCGGTCATGTCGAGCAACACGCCGCCGAACGCCACCGATTCGCCTTCGGTGGTCAGCCCGCCACCCCGCACTGTGATCGGAACGCGATACCACTGGGCGGTTTGAAGCAACGCCGACACCTGACTCGCACTCCGCGCGATGACGACGCCATGCGGCAGACCATACGCCGTTCCGCCGGCGTCCGTCGCGAACAGGCCCCGCACTGCCGCGCCTGTGAGCACTTCGACATCTCGCGATGCCAACTCGGCGACGAACGCCGCCCAACCGTCGCCAGCCCACCGCGAGGGGTTTGTCTGCCGGCGTGTGACGCCCGCGAGCGAATCCGGAGCGACGGGACAATAGCCGGCGGTTCCGGCGAGCGCGGTTGGCGTGGCTGTCGTGACTGGCGTGGTTGTCATGGGGGATGACGCAATGTGGACGCGCGTCAGACCACGAGCAACCGTCGCTGTAACACTCATTTCACAATTTCATTACCGCGCCGGTCGAAATCGGAGACGATCGCACACGGGGACGTCGACGTTACGCAGCGCGTCATGTTTCGTGACCTGGCGGCACCACCTTCGTGCCGCCACCCTCACACGACGGCCCCATGACGCCCCGCGCCTTGCGGATCGCCATTTTCACCGACACCTACCCGCCGCAAATCAACGGAGTCGCCCGCACGCTCGCGCGCGCGGTGGACGCATTGCGCTCGCGCGGTCACGACGTACGCGTCGTCACCACCGACGATCCGGGCGCTGGAGACGAGCCCGGTGTTCATCGTTTTGCGGGTCGCCCGTTCTATGCGTACCCACAACTTCGCATCGCGCTTCCGAGCGCGCGCAGAGTTCTCGACGCGTTCGGGCCATGGCGGCCGGATTTGGTCCATCTGGCGACGCCATTCGGAGTTGGGCTCGCGGGACGCAGGGTCGCTCGACGATTGGGCGTCGCGTGCGTGTCCTCGTACCACACCAGTCTTGCGACCTACGCACAGTTTTATGGCCTCGGTGCGATCAGCGGACTCAGTTGGCGATTTCTGCGGTGGTTTCACAACAGCACGAAGCTCACCCTCGCGCCGACGCACGCCATCGCCAATGAGCTCCGCGCTCACCAGTTCGTGAACGTCGGGGTGTGGGGACGCGGCGTGGACACGACCGAATACCATCCGAGTTGGCGGTCCGACGCGCTGCGCACGAGTTGGGGCGCCCGCGGTGACAGTGTCGTCATCACCTATGTCGGACGGCTCGCGAAGGAGAAGGGTCTGGACGTGGTGTTGTCAGCCATGCGCGCCGTCGCTGCTGAGCGCAACGATGTGATCTACGTTGTCGCGGGCAGCGGTCCGTATGAATTGGAGTGCCGCAAGCTCGCGCCCGATGGAACGATTTTTACCGGACACGTCGCAGGAAAACAACTGAGCGAGACGTATGCGTCATCGGACCTGTTCGTCTTTGCGTCGGTGACCGACACGCTCGGGAATGTCGTGCAGGAAGCGATGGCGTCGGGACTGGTCGTGGTCGCCGCCGACGTGCCGCAGACGCGTGAGGTACTCGCCGAGGGCGGTGTGCTGTTTGCGCCCGGGGATTCTGAAGCGCTCGCCGGCGCGCTTCGAATGATCATCGATTCGCCTAGCTCGCGCGCTCGGCTAGCTGAATCCGCGGAGGCTGCGGCACGGTCGCGATCGTGGACCGCCATCTTCGACCAACTCGAAACGTCGTACCTCGGCGCAGCGGCTATGGCGCTGACGTCCAGCTAGGAGAGCAACGATCAGCAATCTGTCACGTCGCGTACCGCTCCGAGCAACCGGCGGAAAGGCTGCGAGCAATTGGCATTGTAGTTCTTAGTTCGCGCCGTTCGAATTCACCGCTACACCTTGAGCGCGGCAATCGCAATTCGCTGGTAGGCATCTACCGCGGCGTGCAGATCGGCGACGGCAACGAACTCGTCGTCTCGATGCGCAACGTGAATGGATCCCGGCCCGAAGAGATAGGGAACGCCCCAGTTCGTAAGCGCGGGAATATCGGTTGCGAACGCCGCCACCGACGTTGGGAACCCGTCGACG
>Ga0193753_10000130_pt1 | contig 69654 bp, 58 predicted proteins | sample H1c2metaG_FD_144925 | JGI IMG/M metagenome (GOLD analysis project Ga0193753, IMG submission 144925) | Soil microbial communities from a riparian zone of the East river system, Colorado, United States - H1c2 | ecosystem: Environmental > Terrestrial > Soil > Riparian zone | place: USA: East...
TGCTCCGGCCGCGCCGAACGCGGCGGTGAGTCCGGGAAATCGGTCAGACGCGTCTTTGGAGGCGCGGAGTCCGGCGCCCGTGACTTGGTAATAGCGTCGCGGTGGGCGTTGTTCGTTCCGCGCGTCGGCGACGGGTTCCCATTTGGAACGAACCATCCCGGCGTCCTCGAGGCGGCGGAGGATGGGATACACGGTGCCGCTCTGCAGTCCGGTGGCGTCCATGATGTCGAAGCCGTAGCGGACGCCGCGGCTGACGGCAACGAGGACGATCGCGGTGGGGTAGGTGACGCGCACGGCCAGGTCGTCGATGTGTGGTCTGAAGAGGTATGTCGATCTCTACATAGGTAGGATAAGAGCGAAGCGGCGATCAGTCAAGCAAATCGAGCCGAACCGGCGCGCCACGGCCGTCATCCGGCCACGCGCCACTTCCGTTGGGCAAGCTTCCTGAGAAGTTTTCAGCATGCAACAGTCAATAGTCATTTCCCGGTTTGCAATCGCGCTGGTGATGCTCGCATCGACGACTTACGCCGGAGCGCAACCCGCCGGCAAATCGAATGGCGGCATCGTGCGCGTCGTCATCGAGACCGACCGCGGCAACATCGCCGTCGCGCTCGACAGCGCACACGCGCCGCGGAGCGTCGCCAACTTTCTCCGCTACGTGGACGGCGGATTCTACACGAACGGCCGATTTCACCGCACCGTGACGCCGGCCAACCAACCGCGCGACACCATTCGCATCGAGGTCATTCAGGCCGGCATCGACACGCTGCGACGGAGACAAGGATTTCCACCCGTCGAGCTCGAGCCCACCTCGGCAACCGGACTTCATCATCGTGACGGCACACTCTCGATGGCGCGCGCCGGCCCAAACACCGCGACGTCTGATTTCTTCATCTGCATCGGCGACCAACCTGCGCTGGACTTCGGCGGACATCGGAATCTCGACGGACAAGGTTTCGCGGCGTTCGGTCGGGTCACCGAAGGGATGGCGATCGTCCGCGCCATTCAGGGCGCGCCGGCGTCAGGTCAACAACTCACGCCGCCGGTGACCATTCGACGTATTCGCAGACAGTAACTTTTTCCGTCGCGAGGAACACGGGAGTACCTGTGGGATCGTGCGGCTTCAGAGTTTTCTCAATGACGATTCGCCGCTCGGCGCCGACCCACAAGCGTTTGTGGCCGAAACAATCGGTGCGCTTCCGTCAATCTTCGCTCCCCCGACCCCCGAAGGTCTTCCCCTTCCGCCCGATGCGCCGATTGGCGCAGGAGCACACTGAATGGACGCCGTCACTCACCTCGCCGACCACATCGAACGAACTGTCACTGGCCCGATGTGGCACGGCCCGTCGCTGCGTGAATTGCTTCGCGACGTTTCGTCCGAAACCGCCGCCGCGCGACCAATTCCGTCAGCGCACTCGATCTGGGAGCTCGTCCTGCACGTCACCGCGTGGGCCGATATCGCGCGCAAGCGCCTCGCCGGCGACGCGCTTGCCTCGCCTCCGGCCAACGAAAATTTCCCGCCCGTGACGGACACCTCCGCCGGCGCCTGGGCACACGCCATCGCCGAGCTCGAAAAAAGTTATCAAACACTCGGCCGCACGGTCGCCCGCCTGGCCAAGACCGACCTCTCGGCCGCCGTGCCCACGGAGGGCCCGCCGCACACGGTCATGACGCTCCTGCACGGCGTCATCGAACACGGCACGTATCACGGTGGGCAGATCGCGATCCTCAAACGCGCGGCTGAATAATTCGCTCACTCGGGCGGCGCTGCACCCAAAACCGGAATCCCCAGACCCACGTCGAATGCGCCGCTCACGGTGACCGTTCCAACGGTCGTCGTGCCGGGCGAGGGGCCAAGCGTGCCGCTGAACGTGCCCTGCATTCGCGTCGCGGTTATGCTCGTGACGACAACCGATCCCGAACTGCCGGCGCCAAGTGAGTTCCAACTGTTGGCGAGCGGGTTCGTGGCATTCGTGACGCCCATACTGCGCGACGGGTTCGAGCTGAAAGCATACGTGCCAACTCCGGTCACGTTGGACAACGAGATGCCGATGCCGCGGACGGAGTTCGTGCTCGCCACGATCAGAATGTTGCTCGCGTACGTGCCCGACACAGCCGACGCAACGTAGCCCGAGCCCCCGATTGTCGCCGTGACTTTGCTCCCCGCGTTCGCCGGCAATGGCTTCACCGTGCCCGTCGGCTTCACCTGAAGGGAGAATTTGCCGCCGGCGATTGTCTTGGTGCCCGCCGCCGAGCCGGTGGATGCCGTCGCGGTAAAGCTGAAGGTGCCTTCGATGAGCGACGCGGTCAGCGTCGTGATCGTGAGGGATCCGTCCGCACCGGTTTGCGCCGTCGCCCAGCCACCCGTGGTGTTCGCGACGATCGCGCTTGCTCCCGCGACCTGCGGACCAACGCCGATCGGGTAGGTGCCAGTCGCTCCGATGTTGTACAACGTCAGCGATATCGTATACGGATTCGTGGTGTTGAGCTGAAATCCTGTGACGGAATAGAGCCCAGCGAGCGTGAGCGGGACGCCGGTGGTTTCCGTTCCGGCGCTGCTGCACCACGCGGTGCCATCGATGGTCGCACTGAGGTAGTACGTGCCCGTGCACGCGTTGCCGTTGTTGCCGCCCGGACCGGTGCTGTCGCTCGCGGCGCCGCAGGCGAGCAACCCGGCGAGTGACGCCGAGCGAATAATGTCCAGCACTCTCGATGTTTTCAACGGCGCCTCCATTGGCGTGACGGTTGACGTGGGCAGCGACTCGAGCCGAACGCCCTCTTCACATTGCGCAGACGCGGTCGAAATACCGTCGTCCCCGCGCGGAATGTCGGAATGTCGCCGCACGAGCAGTCGCAAAGCGTGCAATGTGGATACAGTCCCCTTACCAGCCGGGATCGTATCTTGAGTTGCCGATCTCTTCGCCGGTTCCCACAACTCACACGCGAATCAGATGATCCAGCCCGGAATGCTGCGCGCCGCGTCGTTTGTTGGACGTTCGATCGCCGCGGCCGTCGCCCTCGCTCCCGCCACCCTCTCTGCGCAGACGCTCACCGGCACGATCGTCTCGGCGAACATGACCGCGAATACCGCGTCGGTCGTCGACGTCGCGACCGGCCAGCTTCGCGCGACGTATCCCACGGGGGACGGGCCGCACGAGGTGGCGATGTCCAACGACGGACGTTGGGCGGTGGTGTCCATCTATGGCAACCGAGCATCGGTCGGCCACTCGCTGCTCGTACTCGATCTCACCGGCGGCGCGGCGCCGCGGACGATTGAGATGGGCCAATATCTTCGGCCGCACGGCATGCGTTTTACGCCGGACGACAAGCGCTTGATCGTGACGTCCGAGGCCACGCAACGCGTCGTGATCGTGAACTTCACCAGGGGCGCCATCGACACGACCATCTTCACGGGCCAGCCGGCCACTCACATGGTCGTGCTCGGACCCGGCGCCAAGCGCGCATTCACGACCAACATCTCGGCCAAGAACATCAGCGTCCTCGACCTCGAGCGCGACACGATCGTTCGCACCATCGACGCCGGCGCGCGCATCGAGGGCATCGCCGTAAATCCGTCCGCGACCGAGGTATGGGTCGGCGCGAACGACGACAAGGTGGTGCTCGTGTTCAATCCAGCGACGGGTGAGAAGGTCGCGCAGATCGACGGCTTCGGCATGCCGTATCGAATGTCCATTACGCCAGACGGTGCGACGGCAGTGATCAGCGATCCCGGCAATGAGCGTGTTGTGATCGCCGATGCCAAGACACATCGGGTCCGCAGTACGCTCGACATGACGAAGGCGGCGTCGTCCGCGGGCGACAACGCGGATCATCCATCCCCGCAAGGCGTGACGCTGTCGCGCGATGGGCGCTTGGCGTTCGTCACGCTCAAAGCGCTGGGGAAAGTGGCGGTGATCGACATCGCCGCCGGAACAATTATGAAAACTCTCAACGTCGGCGGCGGCTCGGATGGCGTGGGCTATTCACCCGTCTCGGCAACGCAGAGGAGCTCACCGTGAAGCGTGCGCGCGTATTTGCGTCGGCGATGCTCATCGCCGCGCCATTCAGGCTGGTGAGCTCACAAGACGCGATGTTCCGCGGAGGTCCAGCGCACGCTGGCGTCTACGCCGGCGCTGGACTTCCCGCGTACAGCGGCCTGCAGTGGCGTGCGCAAACGGGCGGGCCCGTTCGCTCCACGCCAACCGTCGCCGGAATGAGCATCTACGTCGGCAGCGGAGACGGAAACCTCTACGCGTTCGATTCCAAAACCGGCGACGTGAAGTGGCGAGCCCCCTTTGGTGCTCCGATCACGTCGAGCGCGGCTGTGAGCAACGGGCTCGTATTCGTGAACGGCGACGGTGCGTTTCGCGCATACCACACGGCCGACGGAAAGCCCGCGTGGACGTTCAAGACCGCTGCGCCGGTCGCGCTCATGTGGGGCTTCGAGAGTGGACAGGTCTACGCGTCGTCGCCGGCGGTCGCGAACGGGCACGTCGTATTCGGCTCAGTTGACGGCGTGGTGTATTCGCTCGACCCGACCACCGGGCATGAACAGTGGCGTTACCGTGCCGGCGCGCGCGTCTATTCCTCGCCAGCGATTGCCAACGGAACGGTGATCGTTGGTTCACAAGACGGCGTCATTCACGCCATCGATCTGGCGAACGGCAAGGCGAAATGGCACTTCGATACCGAGGGGAAGAAACTCCAGTCGGCCGACTTCGGGTTCGATCGTACGACGGTGCAATCGTCTCCCGCCATCGCCAACGGCGTTGTCTTCATCGGCGCGCGTGATGGATTTCTCTACGCACTCGACGCCGCGACGGGCGCGCAACGCTGGCGCTTCGATCACAAAGTCTCGTGGGTGAATACGTCGCCCGCGGTGAGCGACGGACTTGTCTATGCCGCCAGCTCGGACGGCCATTTCATTCAGGCCGTCGACGCCGCGACCGGTGCGGAACGGTGGCGCGTGTCGACGACTGTCATCGTGTGGACATCACCGACCGTCGACGCCGATCGCGTGTACATCAACGACGACGGCGGAGTGATTCTCGCGCTCGACAAGAAAACCGGCACGGAGATCTGGCGCTGCCGCCTCGGGAGAAATGGATTTTCATCTCCGGTCGTGGCCGACGGACATCTCTACGTGGGCAGCGACGATGGCGCTGTCTACGCGCTCAACGGCGTCGAAGGCCAGTCGCTTCACCGCGCCGTCTACTGGGACTCCGCGTACACGAACGCGCCGCTGTCGACGAACAACGTGCGGTTGCGCGCCTATCTCACACAGCAGGGCTATGAGGACCTCGACGCCGCGAAGCTCGCGCGCTTCATGACCGACCGAATCCGTGACCGCGCGCCCAGTGTCGTCGTGTTCGCGATCGACTTTTTGCCGGCGTCGGTCGCGCCCGTGGCCGCCGACACAGTGCTCTTTCGTCGCTACCTCAACGCGGGCGGAACGGTCGTCTGGACCGGCGCGCCGCCCGGAATCGCACCGCTCAAATTCACCGGGCTCAAAGAGCTCGATCGCTCGGCACCGCAAAAATTGATCGGCGTTCGCTTCACTCGCGGCAACTTCGACCAACTCGGCGTCAGTCGAATCTCCGCCGCCGCGCGTCGATTAGGATTTCCTGATTGGTACCTAGACAGCTGGGGCGCCGACGCCGAAGATGTGACGACCGCCTATGCGTTCGACGAACAGGGGCAAGCCGCGGCATGGGTGAAGCGGTACGGCGGACCGGTGGGCACCGGCTTCATTCGCGTGTTCGCTCCTGACGGACGCGAGCACCCCACGTTCATGACCGTCATTCAAACCGCAGCGGAGATGAGACCGCGATGAACTTTTCTTCGGAGAGCGATCGTCCCCGTTCACCCGCGCGCATATTGTCCCGGCGCGACGCGGTCGGACAAATGCTGCTCGGCGCCATTGCCGTCGCGACGCCAAGCTGTCTCAGGTCCGCGGAGTCGGCGGGCGTGGCCGACGATGGGCGGATCGCGGCGCGGCCGCACGAACCATCGGAGACGATCGCGCCAGGACGGTACCCGCTCAAGCTCGGGAAAGCACGCGATGGACTCCTCTATGTACCCAAGAACTATCAACCGACGGTTGCGGCACCGCTTGCGGTATTGCTCCACGGCGCCGGCCAGTCGTCCGACGAGCTGCTCGACCGGATGATCACCATGGCCGACGACACCGGCATGGTCCTGGCCGCGCCCGACTCGCGCGAGGCATCGTGGGACATCCGCTACGGCGCGTTCGGTCCCGACATCGTGTTCATCAACGACATGCTGGAGTTGGTATTCAAGAAGGTGCGCGTCGACGGCAAGCGGGTCCGCGTCTGCGGCTTCTCCGATGGCGCGAGCTACGCGCTATCGATCGGCCTGCTGAACGGCGACCTGTTCGGCAAGATTGTCGCGATGTCGCCCGGCTACCTGGCCGGCAACAAACCGGTGGGCAAACCCTCGATCTTCATCACGCATGGAACGCGCGACCAGGTGCTCTCCATCGATCGAACGAGCCGGCTAATCGTTCCACGCTTGCGCGCGGCGGGCTATGAGGTCGACTATCATGAATTCGATGGACCGCACACCATTCCACTCGCGTTGCTCCGTGACGCGACGACATGGATGGCGGCCCAGTGAGACACCCATGCTCAGTCGCTCATCGAGGAATACATGATCACCGGTGTGCATGCATTGATGTACTCGGAAGACGCCGACGCCACGCGTGCGTTCTTTCGTGATGTGCTCAAGCTCGGCGCCGTCGACGCCGGGCATGGTTGGCTGATCTTCGCGCTTCCGCCTGCTGAGCTCGGAATTCATCCCGCCGACGGCGAGACGCGTCCCGAGTTGTACCTCATGTGCGACGACGTCGACCGCACCGTGGCGGAGCTGCGTGCTGCCGGCGTAGAGACGACGCGACCGATTGCCGACCAAGGTTGGGGTCGCGTCACGACCCTTCGGATTCCCGGCGGGATCGACGTTGGACTCTACCAACCGAAACACGCGACGGCGCTGCGTTTGGCGGTGGACCAAGCCGTGGCGAGCAGAGACATTGGATCTCTCGAGTGAGCGTTCAATGAACATCCGTCGATATCGCGACTCGGATTGGGACGACTTGGTGCGGATGGAGTTCGCGCTGCTGCCGCACGCGGCGGAGGAGGACGACGGGCAGGCAAGCTGGATGCGTCAAATCGTATCGAACCCAGAAGCAGCGGTCTTCGTTGCCGAGCGTGCCGATGGATCGGTCTGTGGGTTTGTCGAAGCGGGGACGCGACCCTACGCCGACGGGTGCGATACCAGCCCGGTGGGCTACGTCGAAGCCTGGTGGGTGGATAACGACATGCGTCGGCATGGAATTGGACGCGCGCTCCTCCGCGCCGCTGAGGATTGGGCGCGCGGCAAGGGCTATCAGGAAATGGCATCGGATGCGCTGCTCGACAACCTCGTGAGTCACGAGGCACACAAGCGAAACGGATACGAGGAAGTGGACCGCGTGGTACAGTTTCGGAAAAGCCTCGACGACGACGGCAAGCGATAGCGGTCGCCGCGTTCGGCTGCGTTACGTCTCGCCGCGACGGCCGTCGATCCGCGTATCGATGCCGTGCCGTTTCATCCGCCGGTAAATCGTCGCGCGATGGATGCCGAGTGCGGAGGCCGCACGCTCGGTGTCCCACGCCGCGCCTTCGAGGACGGCAACCAACTCTCGGCGATCGATCAAATCGTTGGAGCGCGCGAAGTGGCGAAAGACCGACGACCGATAGCCCAATGCTGTCTGGACGGCGTGCACGTCGACCGTTCCAACCGCGAACGCTGTCGCGCCATCAACCACTTGCTTGAGCTCGCGCACATTTCCAGGCCACGGCGTCTCCTGCAGCAGCCTCACTGCCTCTTCGCTGATCGTCATCCCGACTCTGCTCGCCACAAAGTGCGCCGCCAGCGCAGGGATATCGTCCACTCGTTCGGCCAACGCCGGCACCGAGAGAACGATCCCACTCAATCGATGCCGAAGGTCGGCGCGAAACCTCCCCGCGTCCACGAGCTCCTCGAGTCGCTCGTTCGTCGCGGCGACTGGCCGAAAGTCACTGCGCGCGTCGCGAGCCGCGCCAATCGGACGAAATACACCGGTCTCGATCGCGCGCAACAGCTTGGCTTGTTGAGAACCCGGGAGTCCGCTGATCTCATCGAAGAAGGCGGTGCCGCCATTCGCCTCGCGCAAGAATCCGAGTGATTCGCCGGACGCGCCAGTGTATGCGCCTTTGGCGTGGCCGAACAATGCGTCCTCGAACATTGTCTCGCTGATCGCGCACACGTTGAACGACACGAGGCTGCCCGCGCGGCCACTCAGTTGATGCAGCAAGCCGGCGACGAGTTCCTTTCCGGTGCCCGTGGCGCCTTCGATGAGCACTGCCAATCGCGTAGGTGCGACCGTCGCGATGAGCGCGCGCAACTTTCGCATTGGCGCGGAGTCGCCGACGAGGACGACATCGTGAATTGACGCGCTCACGGTCTCACCTTGTCCGCTCGAGTGCGCATTGGCGCCGTCAAACGCTCGGCGTCCTCATCACTGCGGATGACGTGTGGGGTAATGAAGATGAACAACTCGGTCTCCGTGCTTGTGCGAGACTGCCGGCCGAACGCCCCGCCGATGAATGGAATGCTGGACAGAAATGGAATGCCCTCTGCCTGGTTGTCGTGCTGCTTGTCGGTGAGTCCGCCGAGTACGATGGTTTGGCCGTCGTGGACGAGGAGGTCTGTTTGGACGGAGCGTGTGGAGATGACCGGTGCATTGAATGCGGTCTCCGTCGTGGCATTGCTCACCTCTTGGGTCACCTTGAGTTGCACAGTACCATCGATGCTGATCGTTGGTCGCACCGAGAGTTTCGTTCCGACATCTTTGTACTGCACGATCTGATCGCGCACCGCGTCGCTCGTGGGCAGCGATCGTGAGACTTGTACGAAAGGGCGCTGGCTTCCGACAATCACCTCCGCCTGTTCATCGTTCGCGGTCAGCACGACGGGACGGCTCAGTACTTTCACATCGCCCCGCCCTGCCGCGGCGCTGATGTTCGCGTCGAGATCGATGCCGGAGATGCCCATCACTTTGAGACTGAAGTCTCCGAGGCCGGCCGAGCCCGGAGTGAACGCGCCTCCGATCGTTGTGTTTTCCGTGCCCGCGATCTTCTTGTCTTTCACCGAGAAATCGACGCCGAGGCTGAAGTTACGATTGCGTTGGGCTTCGACGATGAGGACTTCGATGAGTGCCTGCGCCGGACGTATGTCGATCAGCGCGATCGCCGCTTGAATCAGCTCGAAGTCCGTGCGATTGGCGCGCACGAGGAGACTGTTGGCGCGCGCGTCGGGAACGATGGTGAGCTCACCGGTGAGCGTGGCCGAACGGCCTGTGTTTCCGGCGACTGTCTGCGGCAGCGCCGTGTCGACGGGCGGCATTTGATTTGAGCGCAACTCGTCCGAGAGCGTTCGGACGCCACCCGCCGGCGTGCCGGAGCTTCCATTTCCGCGTCCGAACAACGTATTGATCGTGGTCGAGACGTCGGCGGCGCGCGCGTGGCGCAGCGCGATGACGAACAATTCCGGCGCGCCGACTGGCTTCTGCGCTGACTGTTGCATTGGTAGGAGCGGTGGCTGCATCGCGGGCGGCCCAAGTCGCAACGGCGGTGGTTCTTTTGCGCGAGCGCGATAGGTGCCGGACGCAGTGTCAGTGACGAGCTCATAGCCTTGCGACTCGAGGAGTCCGCGCAGCAAACGGGGCACGTCACCGCGAGGGATGGGACGCGGCGTCTCGAGCGACACTTGCGGGCCCGCGTTCGGTCCCGTGAAAATCACCGGACGGTCGAGGTACTGCTGCATGATTTGAACGGCGGACCTGAGCTCGGTGCCGACAAAGCGAATGGTGACGCTGTCGAGCGTCGGTGCAATGGCGCGCTGGCTAGCCTGCGCACCCGCCGGGGCCGAGCCCGGCACCACGGTGAACAAGGCGAGGCTGGCGAAAAGGATGATGACGTGCTTCATGGGCGTCTCATGAGCGTTTCGTAAAGCCCAGCACCCACGACGTATCGGGGCCTTGTACGATCACGCTGTCGCGCGTCACCGCCCGCACGACGAGTTTGTCGAACGTGCTCCCTTGCTGCGCCATCGTGCCGGCGGGCTGTCCAGGAAGCCCGTCGATCACCGCCTGCCACGGCGGCCCTCCAACGATGGCCTTCAACACGAGGACTGGACGCAGCATCGGCGTCGCAACGCTGCCAACGCCAGAACCAGCGCCGTCTGACGCCGGGTCGTAGCGTACTGTCGCCGCGCGGTTCGAGAGTCGAAACGGATCGTTGGTCACCATCAGATCTTGAGCGACGGCGAGCGAGTCGTCATCGGGCGGCGCCGTCGCTCGCGCGAGCGCCACGATGGTCGCGGAAATGTCACCGCGGACCGGTGCAGCGGCTCGCCACCGAACGCCGGCAATGCCCGCGAGACAGAGTGACGCCGCCAGAAGGGCTGAGCTGATCGATGCGGAGGTCACGGTTGTTTCCCCAAGGTGATGCGCGCGATTCCTTCGACGAGCATGTCGACGCGCAGTGCTTCCACGCGTCCGTTGGGCGCCGCGGGCTCCGACTGGTTGACGGCGAGCTCTCGGACGAGCAAAGGGACCTCCCCGCCTTCGATCGCGCGCAAGAACGCGGCAAGTCCGACGATGTCGGTCACGCCCGTCACCCGCACGGCCACCGGGGTGAGCGCGCCTGCGCCGGCGCTGTCCGCACGGAGTTGCATCGCGGAGATCTTGAACGGCGCCTCGTCGGCCATGTCGCCGAGTGTGGAGGCGAGCTCCGAGGCGGCGGCGGATGGCGATATACCGGAGAGGAGCACGGAATCCAACGCCGCAAGTCTGATCCCGCGAGCGCGCAAACTGTCGCGCAGCGCAGGCAGGAGTCTCACTCCCAGTCGCGCAGCCTCCATTTGTTGCGAGGCCGCGGCCGCGTCGGCAGTTCGATCGCGCTCCCAGTCGCGGAGCGCCGGCAGTCCGCGGGCGAGGCCGCACAACGTTCCTATCGCGGTCACGCCGATCGTGAGCGTGCGCCGGTCTCGCGCCGATAATCCCGCTTCCATTACTTCGTCTCCTTGCGTTGCGACAGTGCGGCGGCAGTCGGGGGACGACGACGGCGGAAGCGCACAGTCGCTCGCTCCACGTGTGCCGCGCCCTGCATCTCGCGCGTCACCGAGCCAACAATTCTTGGGAGAATCATTGGATCGACCGCCGCGATTTGTGGCAAGATGTCCGACGCGTGGGGAGTCAGCGCGACGAAGCTCCCGTCGAGCGAATCGATGCGCACCGTGAGCAGCGCTGTCGAATCGGGAAGCGACTGCGCGATGGCGCCGAGCAAAAGCGTCATTTGCCCGCGGGCCGACGCGAACTGCTGGATGCGCTCGAGTTGGATCGTGACGCGCCGAAGTGCACCCTCGACGCGCGCGGCTTCGAGCTGCGCACCGCGCGCCGCGGAGAGACTGGCCGACGCATGCATCGTTGCGCGTTGCGCGCGAACGCCTGGCGCGACGAGTGCGGCCGATGCCGTCGCCGCGAGAAGCAATCCGGCCGCCGCCACACGAACACGCTCCAACAACTTCGAGCGCGACGGATCTCGCTCCGCGCGCCAAACAAATGGGTTCGACGCGATCGTCGATGCCGCGCCGTACGCTGACAGAAAGCCGACACCAATTTTCTCGAGCGCGGCCGTCGCGGCCGGAACGAGCGTCAACGCACCACACGAGTCGCTCGACGCGACGCGACGGATCGCCGCAATGCGACCGTTATCAATAGTGAGCTCGAGGACCACGTCGTCATCAGCCACGCGGTGCGTGCCCCGAGCCAGCAGCGTCGCGATCGCCGCCGCGGCCGGCACGATCAGCGGACGAGCGATTCGACGACGCCTCAACGCCGCAAGCACTTCGTTTACGACATCGGCGTCAAACGCCGCGCCCCAACTCGTGCCATCCGTCCGGAGCTCGACGTCGCTCACGACAATTCGCGATCCTGTGCGCAAGAAGAACGACGCGCTGTTCTCACGCACGATTCTGGACGACAGCTTCGCCTGTTTCATGGCCGGTAAGCCTTCGATCCGCTTGAGTTGCGACTGCCCTGCGCCGAGTGTGACACCGATATGGGGAGGGAATGCTCGGCGTAGTGGCGCACCGGCGAGCAATCGCTCCAGGCCGTCGCGAATCGATTCGCCGCCCGCTAGTTCGATGCGATGGTGCCACGTAATCCGCGTCCGTCGCACGACGACGGCGCAAAGCGCACTGCGCGCAACCGCGATTCCAAGACGTGTCATCACAGAGTACTTCGCGTTCGAACAACGACCGTGCGCCTTCCCGCTCGCACGAGCCGCAAGCTCAACACCACGACACTTGGCGGTAATCCATTCGATGCGCTGACGGTGAGAATCCACGCATCCGGGTCGGGCGTCGTCGCGCGCGCGATATCGGAATACCGCGCCATGATCGCGTTGGCCGATGGCGGCGAAATTGATCCGAGTATAGACAAGACATCTCGCACGGGCGTGCCCGCTGCCCTGAGCGCGACAATTTGCTCAGCCGTTTCGCGCGTGAAGCCGGGAACCGCGAGAAGAACGGACACCGGAGCTGTGGCCAGCGACACGCGACCTGGTTCAGTCGTGAACCCAGTGTCGTAGCGCGCAAGATTTTCAAATCCACGAACACGCGCCAACTCGCGCACATCGGCGAGCGGACCATCGCGCGGCGGCTCGCGATGCTCGCCCTCGTACCACGAGCGTTCCGCACCCGCCGGGCGCGCGACGTCATCGCTATCTCGCCAATCGAGCAACGCGTCGGTCATCGCAATTGCCTCCTCGCCATGACCAATGCCGCGCAGCAGCGCTTCGATCATCTCCGGTGACGCCGAATTGACGTCGAGCCGAGTTCCGGCCGCTTCGAGGGTGATGGAGCAATCAGCAGTTCCCGCGCGAGCGACGGGCGGCACGATGCGATCGATCACGCGCCACTTTTCCGCCGCGACCTCGAACGTCGGCGCATCCGCGAGCGTGTCGTCGATCGCGGCACGTACGCGCGCGACACACGCAGAGGCACTCCAATACGCTCGCGCGAGCTGGGTTCGATTCCGCGTTGCGTTGACAGCGTTCCGACCGGTGAGCGCCGCGGCCGTCGCCATGACCGACGCAACGGTCATGATCCAGAGAACCGTGATCATGGTAAAGCCGCGACGTTGCCTTTCACTCACGCGCCACGCTCACTGGAAGGACGGTCGTGTCGCCATGCGCCAAAAGCCCAACCGCGGTAGGCAACGAAACGTTCGACGACCACTCGCGGACCCACGATGTGTCGGTCCCCAACGGATTGAAGTACCGAAATTCCGCCGCTCCAGCCTGGCGCCTGAGGGAAAACGATTCGCCGGTGGACAATTCGCCCAACACAACACTGCTATCCGTTCGCTCATCGATCGCCAAACTCACGCGACACACCTCGACCCAGCCTGCCGAGTGTTCGCAGGTTGTCCAGAGCTCGAGGCTGTGTTCGTCGCCGCGGAAGCGTTTTGTGCTATCCGTGGTGGTGGTCGCGTCGAGCAACAGCCGGCGCATCAACCGCTCACCGTTTCCCTCCCTCGCCGCTCGACGACTCTCTTCGGTGATTCGACTGGCGCCGTCGCCGATCTGATCGATCAGCGCGATGCCGCCGACCAAAACCAGCCCAGCGATCGCGAGGGCGGTCGTCACTTCGATGAGTGTAAACCCGCGACGATCGCTATCGCGCATCGGATGAATCCGGCCGATAGAGCGTGGTCGTGAGCACTGGTGCACGGCCGTCCAACTCGAACACGCTCACGTCAAACAAACTCATTGACGTCGCAACGATTTGAACCGTCCACCCATGAAGCGACGTGCGCCCTTGTCGTGCGATGAGATCAGCACGCGTCGCCACCGCGACGCCGTCGAGTTGCTCGGATGCCGAGCGTGCGAGACGTTCGCTTTCGAGCGTGGTGCGCATGGAGTGAGCGGTTTGTCCGAGCAACGTGATGAGCGCCGAACCCGCGACGGCAAGCAGCACAAGCGCGACGAGAACTTCAATCAGTACTGAACCGGGCCGGTAGCTAACGCGCATTGATCGGTGCACCGGTGAAGCGCTCGATGCCGAACGCCGAATCGGCAACGATGCTTCCGTCCGCCGCGATGGCAGCGTTCACCGGTCTGCCATCGATACTGAGATGGATTCGCAGTGCTTGCCCGGTCGCCAAGACTTTCCGCATGCTGTCGGCGAGTATTTGTTGGGGGTCGGCGGGATTCGGGCGATCGATCCGCCGGATGGCCATTGTCGCAATGCCGCTGATGATCGCCAAAATCGAGATCGTCACCAGCAACTCGATCAGCGTCGTTCCTCGACGACATCGAAGTGCGCGCCGAGTCATGCGGTGGGCCTCACACTATAGATGGCTTGCAGGAGCGCGGCGGCGACGAGCGCGACGACGCTCGCGAACGTCAACAGCAACCCGGGCTCGAGCATTCGCACGAGTGTCTTCACGATCTGGTCCACGCGCTTCTGCTCGATCTTTGCCGCGTGGCTCAGCATGCCGGCGAGCCTTCCAGATTCTTCACCGGCGCGAATGAGCTTGATCGTCGTTTGGCTTGCGGCTGCGTTGGCGTCTAAGGCTTGAGACAACGTTTGGCCGGCAACGATGTTGGTGCGCGCGTTGCTCAGGCGTCGCTGCAATTCCGAATCACCGGCGGCGCGAGCCGCGAACATGATCGCAGTCGCGATCGGAACACCGCTCTCGAGCAGCGCCGACAATGAGTGCGCCATGCGGGCCGTCGCCGCTCCCTGACGCACCGATCCAACCACCGGCACCCCCAGCAGGGTCCGATGCCATTGGACACGACCGGATTCCGTCTGCGACCACGATCGCCAGGCGGCGAACAGGATTCCGCCGGCGATGAGCGACGGTAGAAATGCCGTGTGCGCGAGGTCGGCGATGTGCAGAACGAATTGCGTTGACGCCGGAAGCTTCTGCCCGAGGTCCGCGAGGATTTTCGCAAAGCGTGGAAGCACGACGGTGATCAGCACTGTGATGGCGAGCACTCCGGCCAGCGCGACGACCGCCGGGTAGGCGAGCGCCGAACGAAGCGCTGATTGCATGTCGGCGGTCGCTTCGGTCAGGTCGGCGGCTCGACGTACGGCCGGTCCGATGCCGGTTCCTGCTTCGCCGGCCTGCGCGATTCCGATGACCAGCGCGGGAATTTCCAACGGCGCGGCGGAAAGCGCCGCGGCCAGGCTCTTCCCTTCGCGCACCGATTGCCGGATGTGCGGCAACGCGTTGCGCCAGCCACGCGGTGCGAGATCTTGAAATGTGTGCAGTGCTCGCGTGACGGGCAGACCCGACTCCAGCAAGTCAGCGAGGATGCGCAAGCCGAGCGCGAGGTCGGCGGCGGACAGCGGCTCGCGTCGTTCGCGTCGGGCGCCCTTGGCTTCGATCGCAAGCACGAACATCCCGCGCCCCACAACGATATCGCGCGCGTCCGACACACACTCGGCATCCACTGTCCCGCGGGTAAATGCGCCGTCGGGCGTGACGGCATGGAATGCGTAGACCTGCTCCATGACGTCGCCTACGAGTGAACGGGGCCGTTCCACGACGTGATGTCGGCGTCTTCGCCTTCACCACCCGCCTTGCCGTCTTTGCCAAGCGTGTAGAGGTCGTAGCCGTTTGGGTTGGCGACGCCGGGGGCGACGTAGACATATGGTCTGCCCCAGGGATCGATCGGCACGAGTTGTCTCAGGTACGGACCTTTCCAGTTCTTGGGTGGGTCCGCGGCGACCGGAAAGGTGCGGAGCGACTCGAGACCTTGGTCCGTGACGGGAAACGCGTCGTTGTCGAGACGATAGGCGTCGAGCGCGAGTGAGAGAATTTGAATTTGGCTGCGCGCGGCGTTCTTTCGTGCTTCGCCGACATTGCCGAACAACGCCGGCGCGACGATCGCCGCCAACGTGGCAATGATCGCGATGGTGACGAGGAGCTCGATGAGCGTGAAACCCGCTCGCGCTGTTCGAACGCTAGTCCTGTACGACACGAATCACCTCTTCGACCGTGGTGAGTCCCGCTTCAGCGCGATACCATCCGTCCGCGCGCAATGGAATGAGCCCGTCGCGCGACGCCAGCATTCGTAGCTCCGACCGCGACGCGCGCCCGACGATCGCGTCGCGGATGTCGTCGGTGATCACGAGCAATTCGAAAATTCCAATGCGCCCGCGAAACCCTGTGCCTCGACACGCGGGACAGCCGGCCCCGCGAATCAGCGTCGTGCGGCCGACTGGCCGGCCCGCGACGACCGCGACTGTTTCCGGCGACGGCTCGTACGACTCGCGACACTCGGAGCAGACCCGCCGCACGAGGCGCTGAGCGAGCACGCCTTCGATCGTCGCCGCCGCGAGGTAGTCGGGGATTCCAAGATCGAGCAGACGCGGAATGGCACTGATGGCGTCATTCGTGTGCAACGTGCTGAACACCAAATGCCCCGTCATCGCCGCCTGCACTGAAATGTCGGCCGTCTCCTGATCGCGCATCTCGCCGATCATCACGACGTCCGGGTCCTGTCGAAGAATCGCGCGCAGCGCGCTGGCGAACGTGACGCCTGCCTGTCGATGCACGGGCATCTGCGTGATGCCTGGCAGTTGATACTCGATCGGATCTTCGACGGTGATGATTTTCTCGGTGGCCGAGTTGCGACGCTGGAGTGCGGCGTAGAGCGTGGTCGTCTTGCCGCTGCCGGTTGGCCCTGTGACGAGAAACATCCCGTGTGGCCGACTGGAGAGGTGGCTCACCATGCCAAGCACGCGCGACGTCATGCCCAACTCGTCGAGGGTTACGGGTCGACCGCCGTGATCGAGCAGACGCAGCACGACACTTTCGCCGTACATCGTGGGAACGGTGGAGACACGGAGGTCGAGCTCACGCGCTTCGAGCCGCACACGAATGCGACCGTCCTGTGGCCGCCGGCGTTCAGCGATATCTAATTCTGCGAGCAGCTTGATTCGCGAGACGACGGCGTGATGTAAGTGGCTGGGTGGCTCGGGCGCGGGGACGAGAACGCCGTCGACGCGAAACCGCGCGGCGAGGCCGGAGCGAGTCGCTTCGAGATGAATATCGCTCGCGGCGACGTCGTAGGCGTCGCGCACGAGCAGGTTCACGTAGCGAATGACCGGTGGCTGATTCGCCAGATCACGAACGTCGGTGGCGAGGTCGTCGTTCGATGTATCGGCGCGGGCGAGCTCGATCGTGCGTTCAGAGCGTGTGGTCAATCGTTCGACGAGACGCTCGAGCTCCTCCGGCGCGACCGTTTCGTAGGTGACGGCGCGACGATAGGCAAAGGCGACGTCGTCAGCGCCGGTGAGCAGCGAGTCGTTGGTGACGGCGACGATGAGCGAGCCGTCGTCCGCCATTGTTTTTGGGCAGACGCGGTGGTGCAGGAGATAGTCGCGTGTGAGGCCGCTGGCGAGTGTCAGCGGAATGGGCGCGGTCATCAGTGAGCAATGGGCAGATGGGTCGACCGTCGATCGTCGCCGGTCATACAGAAACTCGAACGAGTCGAGGTTACCGCGGGCGGCGACGAACGCCGCACCGTTTTGGCGCATTCATCGGCGAATCATTGTTGACTCGAGCGGTCTGACGATCAGCACGCCCAACGAACACGCGATGCACTTCGCTGAAGATTCTCATTCCTCGCCTTGCACGACTCCGTCTCGGACGGAGTTTTACTAAATGCGGGAAGCGCCGTCGCCGAAACCTCCGCACCGTTCGCACGTTTGACCTCGACGATCTCGAGGCCGAGGAACCGGTCGGAGTGCGCGCGGGCCTTTGCGTCGAGTGAGACCAGTTGCGACAGGATCAATTGCTCCGACCGCGCGGCGAGCTCGAGGCGATTCATGGTCAACGGTGGCTCGACGCGCAGCGAGTCAACGACGCGCGCCAGCGCCGCTCGGTTGGCGACGATGTCGGCGGAATCCTTTGGCGCGCATTGCGCGATCGTTCCTTGACCGGCGTCGTCGTAGCGGCGGATGCCTGTCGTGATGATTCGATGAATGGTGTAATCGGGATCGCCGTGCCAAATCACCGCGGTGTTGGCCACGTAACACGACGGCGGCACCATGACACGACTGGTGAGACTGCCGACACCGACGACAACACCGGCGAGAACGACGGGAAGGCCGCGCATGGTTCGTTGAATTGAGGTGAGATGGCTCGCATGGCGTGCGGAGCGGCCCGTTTGGTTTATGGGCCGACTCAAATCCTTCGCCAACTGCGATCGTGACAATTCACTCGAAGCGACCCGGCCGCGTCATCGTCTTCGTTTGGCAACCATCAAACACCTGCACCAAACGAATGCACCAACGATTGCAGCGGCTCTGCCGCGAGTCTTCAGCGACCCCGTAACCACTTGGCCGGCGCTCTGCGGCGACTCTGCGACGGCGGGACCGGCGGCGGATACTTTCGATTAAATGGTCCGCCGTTCGTTCTGCGGTGGTGGATGTGCCGAGAATTACGTATGACGACCTGAGCGGGGCGGAACGTTGTCGCGTTCGCTGGGATTAGACCTTTCTCTAATAAACCAACGATTGTGATGGTCTCTCGGACTGAATGAATGGCGTCGAGAGCGAAGAACGATCGAGGACCACGCGTAAGAAATTTTTCACACGTTGTCTGTCACGATATATGCTTCAGGCGGAACAATTCGTTGCGAAGTGTGGTACTGACACTACACCCTGTGGTGCGCGTCCACCGATCGTCGTCGGAGGCATGTTGATAACGTCACAGATCGATGGTGTAATGACATGAAGTCACACTTGATCAATCAGATGCGGCTGCCGATATATGCTTCCGAGACACAGTGTGTTGGCTGAATCGCGCGCCGACGTGGGAGGTTGGTCGTGAAGGAGTCCGGAGAGATGTTGCGACATTTCGCATTTTTCGAAGAGCTCGGAAGGATCGACGAGAACGATCCGGCGTGGCGTTCGGTGACCGCCGGCCTGGTTCTCATGCGTCTTGTCGACGAGTGGATCGACGTCGGTCCGGGCGCAGCTCGGCCGGATGCCTGGAGCGTCAGCGCCGTACGTGAGGCGGTCGCCGAGGTGTCCGAAACAACGCCGTTGCGTCGGATTCTGACGGGGATCCTCGATACCATGGTGGCGTCTCCAACTGTCGATACGCATGCCCTGAGCCCTCGGCTGATGGCCTATGGCCAGACGCTCGAGTATGATGCGAAATGGTCGCTCGCGGTCGACGTGTATCGGACCATCGTTGCGCACACGGATCCGGTCGAAGACGCGGATCTGGCCATCTCGGCATTCATCCAGCTGGGTTTCTGTCTTCGGACGATGGGCGAACTGGATCAGGCGGCCGTCGCGTATGAGCATGCCTCAGAGGTCGCTCAGGCAGCCGGCGATATGATCGGCGTGCTGCGCGGTCGGCTTGGCGACGTGAAGATCGCCGTAGCGCGCGGCAACATGCCGTACGCCGAGTCGATCCTCGATGAGACCATTGCGCGGGCGCAGTCGAATGGGCTGAACGACATCTGTGGAAACGCGCTCCGCGAGCGTGCGTACGTCGCCGGTTTGCGCGGCCAGCACGACTTGGCGGTTCGGTATGCGTATGACGCGCTGGAGCTGACGGTTTCACCGCGAGATCGCGACCGTACTCTCGGAAATATCGCGACGGGTTTCCGCTATCTCGGATTGGCGGACGTGGCTCGCGATGCCTATCTGGTGCTCGCAACGACGGCGCAGGAACAGTACGTCCGCTGGCTGTCTGAATTGAACCTGATGGAACTCGCGGCAGAGCAAGGCCTCGAGCTTCAGTTCGATAAGTACCGCAGAGATCTGGAGTCGGCCGACTTTACGCCGATGCTTCGAATCACGTATCTACTGCACGTCGGGCGCGGATATCACTCGCTGGGCGCAGCAGATACCGGAATACCGTACCTGGAGCGTGCAATCGAGCTGGCGTCGAAGCACAAGCTCAACCAGGTGTTGTTCGAGGCAGAGGGAGCGTTGGCGAACGCGAAGCGGCATGAACACCGCGCCAAATCGCCAACCACGCCGTACGTTGATTCGTCGATTCAAACCGTCATTGACGGTGTGCATCAACTGAAGGAGATGGCAGGACTCGCGTGAACAATGGGACCGGCGATTGGCGTCGTCGGCCCCACTGTGATGCAACGAACAGAGACCCTCGGTGTTACTCGGCGCAGCGTCCGGTGGACTCGTAATAGCCACTGCGGCAGCTTGAACTATCACTACGCGGCGCAGAGATATCGGCGCAGGCGTTCAGAACGATGGAGGAGATAACGAGCGCAAGGAGGACCAGCGGGCGGCGGGACATGGCGGTGATCTCCGGCGGATTTTTTGGGATTGTTTTCTTGGCGGGAAGCAACTCCCGAATCCTAGGGTCGCGGCCGAAGGCGTAAACACGCATTTTGTGACACGATATAGCGTTTTTATGTCATTCGAGCCGATAATTCGACTACGTGGACGTCGTCGCGCTCCTCCCTCGGCAGCTCCTCTCGCACCTCAGAGTGGTCCTCGGCTCGGAGCATCGACTCGTACCCGTCGCTAGCTGGACGGAACTCCAAGCCACGGTCCAACACCAAACCGCCGACGTCGTCGTCGCCGATCCATCGGCCGGCGAAGGTCCCGGCCAGGTCGAGGCGCTCGAAAACATTCGTCGACAATTTCCGTCGCTCCCTATCGTCGTCTACACTTCGCTGGTACCCTCGTCCATCAAGACGATCGTACAACTGGCAAAGTCAGGCGTCGAACACGTCGTCCTTAGCCGTTTCGACGATCAGCCGCGACGGTTCCTCGAATTGCTCGAAGGCATTCCGGCACATGCACTTGGCGACCGGATGCTGCAAGAACTGGCAGACGCCCTCGCGGCCCTGCCGGTGACGGTGGTCCGCGCGATCGACCAGCTGTTCCGATCGCCCGATAGTTTCAAGAACGCTCAGGATCTCGCTGAAGCGGCGGGCATGAACCTCCGCACGCTCTATCGAAATCTCGAACCAGCCGGAATCTTCTCGGCAAGAGCGCTCGTGGTTTCGGCCCGGCTGTTGCGGGCGTACGCGCACCTGCAGGACCCAGGTCGGTCGATCAAGGACGTAGCGGCAAACGCAGGGTACCACTCGCCGTGGCAGCTTTCGCAGCAAATGCGTGAGCTCACTGGCAAAACAACGGAGCAGGTGCGACGCGAGGTTAGCAGTGACACTCTGGTCACTCTACTCGCCGAGCAAGTGAGACGCAGGAGACGAAGGCAATGACGTGGAAAGTCGTCCTCGGCACGCCTGGGACGGATCGGTCACGGGCCCCGAGCCCAGAGGCGAAGGAAGCGATGACCTACGGCAAACAACAGATCCGAGTGCTCGTCGTCGATGACGAACCGTCGATCTGTAAGGCGCTGTCCATCGCCCTATCGCGCGCAGGCTACGAGGCCATCACCGCGCAGTCCGGCGAAGCCGCGCTTGCCATTGTCCGGAGCGAGAACGTCGACGTCATGCTCATCGACCTCCGCATCCCCGACATGCGTGGCGACGTCATTTTCGAGGTGGCTGCCGGCCACCAGCCGCAACTCCGCTATCGGACGCTGTTCATGACGGGCGACATCACCGAACGCGCCCACAAGCTGATCGTCGCCTGCAAGTGTCATTTCCTCCGGAAGCCGTTCGATCTGCGCGACATGACCGACGCGATCGCGGCCCTCGCCCCACGGGTCCAGGACGCCGCAGGCTGAACTGCTTGACCAGGCGCGTCGCCGCGGTAGTCGTAGTTCCCCTGAGACCTCAGACCTCAGACCTCAGACCAGAGACCGGAGACCAGAGAGCTAGAGTCTCCAGCTCCTCAGCGTTTTGAGCGATTGCTCAATCGCCAACCGTTGCGCCGTCGCTTTTGATTCAGCGAGCAATCCCTCGTAGGTCGCGATCGCGAGCTTGAGCGCCACGGGATCCTGTTCGTCGTTCGCGAGACTGGTGGCGTTGTCGGCGAGGGCGGCGCGAGCGAGTTGGTCGCTTGGAAATTGCTTGGTGACTTCGTGCCAACGTTCCATCCGCTTTCTCAGCTCGGGCGCGGCAAGTGCCCACAAATGCCACGCGCCGCGATTGGCTGGATCGACGTCCTTGGCGCGCGTCGCAAGACGTCCGACCACCTCAGGACCCCGTCCGGTGAGCCAATATGCGTTGGCCAGGACCACGATTGCTTGGGCGTCGTCCGGAAGATCGGCGACGATTCGTTCGTACAGCGGAATGACGACTTCCGGCATTTCGCGGTAGTTCTGAGCGGCGGTCTTGAGCAATTCGGATGACGAGCGTTTGGCGAGAGCGCGCAATTGATCGAGCAGAATGCCCACGTCGCCGGACCGCTGGTAGCTCTCGACGTGAGCGGCCAATTCATGGGATGGGTCGAAAAACGGGGACGCAGAGGGCTCTCGCGAAGCGCTTGGTGGCCTGATTGGAGGGGTTTCCATGAGGCAAAGTTAGGCACCCGGCATGAAGTTCGCAGCGTTGGCTGAGTGGGAAGGCGGATTGAGGGGTAAAGCCAAGGGTTGCGCCAAATCGAACAATCGGCGATACTTTTGGCGTCCGCCGGCACGACCGCGACGTCGTCCCTCCGGCCAATACGTTCTCGACTTCAGGTTCCTCGCCGAATGGGCGACCCGGGTCAGACGTCGAGAGCCGCGCCGTAGCGCCAGTATCGTTGGTAACGCGTGACGTGTCCGCGCGCCGACGATTCCGACAGCAGAGCACGCGTCGCGTCTCATGGTTGTATCCCGTCACACATCGGTTTCATCGCACGCATTGATCATGTCTGCGAGCGAACCTTTGGAGCAGATGTCCGCGGCGATTCGCGGAGCACGGCTCCGGAAGAAGCAGGTCCCGCGATGCTCGCGGGGATCCGTACAGATTCACCTTTTTACCAAACAACGGCATGAACGAACGTCGACGCCCCCCACGTCGTGCACGCGGGAAACGTCCAAGCAACAAATCCGACGCTGAAACCGGCGACAATCCGTATCGCGAAGACGGCGACAGCGGCGGTGGTGTGGAGACGCAAGCTGGCGAAGCTGCGGCTCCTCCTCCACCAGCCGCAGCGCCTCCGCGAGCCGAATCGACTCCGGAACCCGGGCGGCGCGGCAAGCGAGTCTCTCCCGCCGAAAGAGCGCGGGCGGCGGCGCAGACCGCCGAAGCGGCACGGGACGACTCTGCTGGAAACGGCGCCCGAAACGACACTCGAGCTGAGCCCCCAGTCGAGCGAACGAACAGCGGAAGTAGCGCGCAAGGCGAGAGCGCGAGCAACCCCGGGAATGGTGACAACGGCGGGACTGGTGGAAATGGCGGAGTGAACGCCGCCCCGACCCGCGACGAATCCAACGCCGGGCAGGCCCAGAACCAACAGAACACCTCGGCAGCCGGATTCAATCCGCAGCGCGACCGCGGCGACCGAGGTGACCGTAGCGATCGCAACGATCGCGGTGACCGAAACGATCGCAACGACCGGAACGACCGGAACGACCGGAACGACCGCGGCGATCGAAGCGGCGGGGGTGGCGCTGGTGGTGGAGGCGCAAACGATCGCGAAGGTTTTCATGGCCGCAACGGACGCCGGCATCGCCGCGGGCGTGGACGCGGACCACGGCGTGACCAGCCGCAACAACAACAACAACAACCGCAACAGCCGCAGCAGCCCGTCCAACTCGTTGCCACGAGCGAAACGCGCGGGTGGTTCGATCCGGCGCGCGACGCCGGATTCATCCGGCGCCCCACGAACAGCTATCTCGCCGAAGCCGGCGATACATACGTGCCGCCGAACGTTGTACGACAGTTCTCATTGCGGCGCGCCGACCTGGTGGATGCGACGATCGGAGTCGATCAGCGCGGACGCGCGACTGTCGTCGAAGTGCGTTCGATCAACGAGGTCGAACCAACGCTGTCGGCGAAGCGTCCAGATTTCAATTCTCTGCCCGCCTCGTATCCCGAACGCAAGTTGTTCATGGAGACGGGACGGCCGGCCAAGACTGGGCACGAGCTCACCCGCAGGGCCATCGACCTCATCGCGCCAATCGGCTACGGCCAACGCGCGCTGATCGTCGCGCCGGCTCGCGCCGGTAAGACCACACTCCTTCATGCCATCACTGAAGGCGTCGCGGTCAACCACCCGAACGCCGGGCTCCTCATTCTTCTCGTCGACGAACGGCCGGAAGAGGTGAGCGAGGCAATTTCGTGGGGTGTCGGGGAAGTGGTGTCGTCGAGCTTCGACCAGCCGGCACAACGGCACGTCGAAGTCACGGAGATGGTGCTGGCTCGCGCCCACCGCATGGTCGAAAGCGGTCGCGATGTCGTGATCGTTCTCGACTCACTCACCCGCATGGCCCGCGCACACAACACGGCCGAACGCGGCACCGGACGCACCTTGTCCGGCGGTCTCGACGCCACGGCCATGGCCAAGCCCAAAGCGTTCTTCGGATCGGCGCGCGCCATTCCGCAGACGTCCGGCGGCGGCTCGTTGACCATCATCGCTACGGCGTTGGTCGAAACAGGCTCGCGCATGGACGACGTGATCTTCGAGGAATTCAAAGGCACCGGAAACTGCGAAATTAAGCTCGATCGCAGTCTCGCCGAGAAGCGCATTTACCCCGCGATCGATATCGCCACGAGCGGTACGCGTCGCGAAGAAAAACTCTTCCGTCCGGATCAGATCGACAGCGTGTACACCCTGCGCCGCGGACTGAGCCAGATGCCGCCGCAGTCGGCGATGGAATGGTTGATCAAGCGGATCGCCGCGACACCGTCCAACGACGCGTTGCTCGCCGGGCTGTAGTCCCGGGGGGAAATCCTGACGCACCGGTGACGATGCTCGAGACCATCCGACTCGTTCACCGGACTCAACGCTGACGAGGCGCAGTCAGGCGGTCTAGAGCTTGCCTCTAGCTCCGTCAAACATGCGACGCCTGGTTCTTACGCTAGCGCTGGCGGCAGCGGTACCGTCGCAGCTCTGCGCCCAAGAAGTTCGAAAGATGTACGTCAAAGGGGTTCAGCACGTAGACGTGCAGGACCTCACGCGGAGCATTTCGACCCAAGCCTCGAAGTGTCGCAGCACGTTGCTGCAGCCGTTTTGCCTGCTCAACCGCTCGTCGTTGTTCATGGACCGCCACAACCTGGACGACAGCGAGCTGCGCCGAGATGTATTGCGCATTCGGCTGTACTACTGGAAGCGCGGGTTCCGGGAAGCGCAGGTGGACACGGCGGTGGACCGTCGTGACCCACACAACGTTCGCGTCACCTTCACGGTCGCCGAAAACCGGCCAACGCTGGTCCGCGCCCTTGCGATCAAATACGACTCATCGCTCATCGCATCGAGGGTGAGGGATCGCCTCACGCTCTTGCGGGTGAATGATCCACTCGACCTCGTCGTGCTGGACTCGATGCGCGTGTTGTTCCAGGGCGAAATCTGGGACAAAGGGTTCGGCGACGCCGCGGTCGACACGAGCGTGGTGGTGAACGATTCGCTCTATCTCGCCGACGTCGCGCTCTCGATCACCCCGAACCGGCGGACCACGATCGGCAAGATCACCATCGCCGGCAACCGCCAGATCGATGTTTCAACGATTCTCAACACGATCACCTTCACGACCGGCGATCTGTACCGCCAGTCGTCGGTGCTCGAAAGCCAGCGCAATCTGTACGAGTCGAATTTGTTTCGGCAGGCGGCCATCGACGTCCCGCCGCAGCCGCACGACAGCGTGAAAGCGGTGACGATCGAGGTCACGGAAGCGCCGCTGCACGACGCGCGCATCGGCCCGGGACTGAACAACGTCGATTTCCTCCAATTCCAGACGCACTACACGAGCTACAATCTGTTCGGCGGCGCCCGGCGCTTCGACGTCGACGCGGCGGTGGGCAACCTGTTCGCGGGATCGCTTCAAGGGCGCGCCTTTTTCCGGGACATTCGCGCCGATACACCCGACAGCAACGTCTCGCCCTACATCCAGCCGACGTACAGCGCGAGCATCGGATTCAGGCAGCCGGCATTTCTTGGGCGGCCGTCTGACGCCGCCGCGGTTGGTACGTTCGCGCACCGGAGCATCAATCCGGGCGTCTTCGTCGACCAGGGTTACGGCGCTCAAGGAACGCTCACCCACGAGCTCACCACGCGCGCGCCGTTGAGCCTGAGCTATCGGTACGAGCTCAATCACGTGCAGGCGAGCGACGTGTTCTTCTGCGTCACATATGGGATCTGTGATGGGGTCACGATCGGCGCGCTTCGCTCCCATCAATCGCTGTCGCCGCTCACGCTCACCGGATTCATCGACCGCTCGGACTTGCCGTTCTCACCGACCAAAGGGTACATCGCGCGCGTCGACATCGAACACGCGTCGGGGCTGACGCTCTCGGACTATCGATACAATCGGGTGTTCATCGACGCCGCGGCGTACGGGCATCGCAGCCGCACGGAGAACGTCTACTCGGCGCATCTCAGGTTTGGCTTCGTGCGTGCGTTGTCCAGCGGGACGGACGGTGGCGTGCTGCATCCGCGAAAGCGCTTCTACGCGGGCGGCGCGAATTCCGTTCGCGGCTACGGTGAGAATCAACTCGGGCCGCGCATTCTCACGATCGACGATTCGACGCTGGTGAAGGGCGCGGCGAGCGTCGCCGGCGGCACGTGCGCATTGACGATGGAAGCCGTGAAGTTCTGCGACCCGAACTCGCCGAAGCTCCGCACCATCGACTTCGTTCCACAGCCACTCGGCGGCACGTCGCTTCTCGAGGGGAGCGTGGAGTATCGCATTCCGTTGAATCTTCCGATCGTTCGACACTGGGTCGGCGCCGTGTTCGTCGACGGCGGCGTGGTTGGGCAAGGAAACATTCGCGGCTTCCAGTCGATTAGCACGGTCATCAAAGGCACCGGCGCGATCACACCGGGTGTGGGGCTCCGCTACGAGTCGCCCGTCGGACCGATTCGCATCGATCTGGGAATCAATCCGAACCGCGCCGAGAATCTCGCGGTGGTCACGGCGGTGCGGGACAGCCTCGGTGTGTCGCACATCGTGCCGCTCAGCGTCACGAGGAACTGGTCGCAGGGCAAGACGTTGCTCAGCCGGCTCGCGCTCCACTTCTCGATCGGCGAGGCGTACTAATGTCGGAGCTTCGCTGGCGTCGCGGCCTCTTTGTTTTCTGTGCATGCATCGCCGTGCTCGTGATGCTCGCCGCGGCAGCGGTTCTCGTTGTCACAGGAAGCCGTTGGGGCCATGAGCGCGTCCGTCGATACGCCGAGTCGTTCGTGAGCCACCTGTTGCACGGCAAGGCGACGATCGGGAGCATCTCAGGGAACCTGCTCGTCGGAATGACCGTCCACAATTTTTCGGTCATGGATAGTACGGGCGCGCCTTTCGCGAGCGTCGAGTCGTTCAGCGCGAACTACTCGCTCATTTCGCTGTGGCAAAAGCGCATCTGGGTCGAGAATGCGGTGGCGATTCGTCCGCGTATCGTGCTCGACCACCCGCCGGCAGGCAACTGGAATTGGCAGCGTCTCTTTCCGCGTGATACCACGCCCAAGCCCGCTGTTCAGGAGACGAAATGGGGCGATTGGCTGCGCTTCACGAATGCGACCGTCGTGAACGGACAACTCGTGGTACGAGCACCGTGGCATCCGAGCGAACGTTTGAGCGCCGCGGGACAGGACAGCGCCATTCGCAATGCGCTTGCCGGGAAGTCGCGCCTGATGATCGCGCGCGTTCCCGGCGGGTTTCAGAAAACGGTGCAACTCGACTCGGTGAACGCGAAGATCCCCCTGCTCCGCTTGTCGGAGCCGGGACGCAAAGATCGCCTGCTCGAGGTTGCGTCGATGTCCATGATCGCGTTCCCGTTTCGCGAGCCGGGCGCGGTGGTGCGCGATCTCAAGGGCATCTTTCCGTTCAACAACGATTCGGTTTGGTGGAAAGGCGCGTACGGCACCATGCCTCACTCGAACGCGAGTGGCAACGGCCGCTATGCGTTCGGGAGCGGCGATCTCACATTGTCGCTGCACAGCAACATCGCGAGCTTTGTCGATACGCGATGGATCTATCCGCGCCTGCCGATCGACGGACACGGCAAAGTCGACATCGTGCTCGAGTGGCACGGCGCGGTTCAAGACTATCGGATGACCAATATCGATGTCGCGTTCGGAGACGGGCACGCCTCGGGGATGTTCGGCATCACGCTCGACGACTCGATCGCCATTCACGACACGGACCTCCGTTTCGCCGGTCTCGAGACGCATACGCTCGAGCAGCTCATTACAAATTTCTCATCGCCACGACAGGGGCGATTGGCCGGACATGTCATTGCGCGCGGGGGACGGCACGCGCTCAACGTCAACGCCGACGTCACCTTCGACGATCGACGCGCCGGCGTGAGTCGTGTCATGGCGGTGGGCGAAGTCGGCTTTCTCGACCATGGCGGATTGCGCGCGAACGACTTGCGGCTGCAACTGCGGCCGGTGCAGGTCGACATGGCGCGCACCTGGGATCCCGCCCTGCCGATCAGCGGCGTGGTCACCGGCACTGCCACCGTCAACGGGTCAACAAAATCGAGACTCGTGACCGTTGTCGCTCTCGACCACCAGGATCGCGGCGCACGTTCCACCATTGCCGGGACCGCGACGCTCGGGTTGAGCGGCGATAAGTATTTCGACATCAACGTGAACGCGACGCCCGTGTCGCTCGTCGAGGTTGGGCGCTTCGCGCCGGCAGCAGGGCTGCAAGGCAGCGCGGTTGGTCCGGTGCATCTCGTGGGAGCGCCGAGCAATCTGGAGGTGCAGACGGACCTCGCGCTTCCCGATGGTGGTCGTTTCACGACGCACGGCACGCTCGATCTCGTCAGCAAAGAGAAGGGCTATGACCTGACGTCGACGTTACAGACCGTGAACCTGCGCACGATCGACAGCAAGGCGCCGGTCACGTCGCTCACCGCGCACGCGACGATTGCCGGTCACGGCATCGATCCGGCGACGATGTCCTCGACGGTCGCCGCCGATTTTTCGACGTCGCGGTGGGACAGCGTTGCCGTCGACTCGTTGTCTGTGCGCGCGACGCTCGCCGACGGTGTCGCCGCCATCGCATCGATGTACGCTCATGGCGCCCACACCACGGCGACGGCGACCGGCTCGTTCGGCCTGACGCAGGGCAAGACCGGCGATCTCACGTACAAGGTCGCCACCGATTCGCTCGGCGCGTTCAACCGTTGGATTCCGCGCGCGCCCGGAGCGACGGTCGCGGCCGTGCCGCCACGGCCCGGTGTTCTTGCGCGCGCATTGCGCCGGGCGCGCGCGGACTCGGCGCGCATCGATCGTGCGACGGAGATGGAGCGCATGATCAACGGCCGGCCGGCGCCGAGTCTGAAAGTGGTCGCTCCAAAGGCAGTTCCGGCCGACACGCTGTCGGGAAAACTGTCGGCGTCGGGGACGTTGAGCGGCAATCCTAGCGACTTCAGTCTTCGTGGCCACGTGACGGGCGACAGCATCGTCGCTCGTGGCAACTATGTGCGTCGTTTAAATAGCGATTACGAATGGGCGCATGCGAGAACGCCGCAAGCGGTGCTCTCGGCGAGCCTCAGCGCCGACAGTGCGAGCGTGATGGGTTTCGCCTTCGACACGGTGACGGCGCGCCTCACGTACGCGGCGCAGGGCGGGCATGCGGAGCTCGCGATCACACAGGGCGGCAATCGCCAGTACAGCGCGAAGGGGGACTACTCGCTCAATCCCGATCGCAAAGAGCTGCACCTCGCCGCCATGACATTCCGCTTTGATACTGCGTATTGGACGATGCCGCAGCCGTCGACCATTCAGTGGGGTGGGCCAGGCATTCAAGTTACAGATCTCGAACTACGCGATCGCGGCAACGGCCGTGTCTATGCGAACGGATTGTTGCCCACCGAAAGCGTGGCGGACTTCAAACTCGACATCGACAATTTTCCCGTGTCGAACATCGTCGACCTCGTGCAGACCGACATCGACATGACCGGGGTGATCAGCGTGCATGGCACGATGGCCGGTACGTTGAGCGCACCGTCGTTCAATGGCACGTTTGGTCTCGTTCAGGCAAAGTATTCCGGTACGGCCGTGCCCGAGTTGAAGGGACGATTTGCCTACGCCGACCAAGCGCTCGTCACCCATGTCGATGCCCTGCGGAGCGTGGGTCCACCGATGGTCGTCGTGGACGGCCGCATTCCAATCAATCTCGCGCTCACAGGCGTGACGTCGAGCCGCATATTGTCGACACCGATTTCGATGGACCTCGTCGCCGACAGCCTGCCGCTCGAGCTCATTCCGGAATTCACGAGCGCGGTCACCGACGTGCATGGACGAGCCGCCGGTAAAATGACCCTTCGTGGGACACTCAAACGGCCGTCGCTCGCCGGTGGTTTCACGCTCGATCACGGCGCGATGACGTTGGGGCCGACGGGCGCAGTCATCAGCAACATTGGCGCGACCGTCCGCATGGCGAACGACACGGTGTACGTCGATTCGATCGCCGGGTCGGCGCAAGGCAGCGTTCGCGTTCGCGGGACGATCGCCGTCGGCGACTGGCGCGAGCCGTCGCTCAACCTGTATCTCGTGTCCGAAGGAGCCCAGCTGTTGAACAACGACCGCGGCAAGCTGCGCATGGATGCCGGGCTCGCGCTGACCGGACCGTTCCGCGAAACGTATTTGAGCGGCGCGATCAACGTGACCGAGGGCGTGTTCTACGCGCCGGAACCAACCGGACGTCACACCATTGGCGCGGGCGACCCGGCGCTGTTCAATGTGATCGACACCGCCGTGGCGAGCGACCGTGAGATTTTTCCGGCGCAGTCGCCGCTGCTCACGAACCTGCGTGTCGACATCGCGCTCAACGTCAAGCACAACACGTGGGTGCGGAACCGTGAGGCGAACGTCGAGGTCTTCACCGAAGATCCAATGACATTTCACTCCGAGCAACAGGCGCTCACGCTCACCGGCGTCATCACGACCGATCGCGGCGAATATAGCTTCTTGAGTAAGAGATTTCAGATCAAACGCGGCTCGGCAATGTTCATCGGAAGTCCCGATCTCAACCCGACGCTCCAGGTCACCGGAGAATATCAGGTGCAGATCGCCGGGCGCGGGGTGAACATTTCCGTCGTGATCGGCGGCACCATGAAGCGACCGAAGCTCGCGCTGCAGAGCGACGCGCAGCCGCCACGAACGCAGTCCGAGTTGTTGAGTCTTCTGGCATTTGGACAACCCGAGGGCACGCTGCTCGCCTTCAACTCGTCGAGCATCGCCGGATCAGCGGCGACCAGCGATTTGTTCGGCGTTGGCGCGCAGCTCGCGGTGCAACGGCTGGCCAGCGTCGCACTCGGCGTCGCCGTCGACCAGATGGAAGTTCAAGCGGGCCGCGCGCTCGGCACCGACGTGCTCGACATTACGCCTGGTGACATCCCGCTCTTCACCGGCGGCAGCGGACTCGGGCGATTCTTCACACAAACCAAGTTCGAGGCCGGGAAATACATCAACCCACGGACCTTTCTCAGTGCACAGGAGCAATCCGGGCTGCCCGGCGTTGGCATCGAACACCGGACGGCCGACGGATGGCACTTCAACGCCAGCGTCACGCCGCGAATTCTATTGCGCGAGCCGACGCTGAATCAGCAGACATGGCGGACAGTACCCGCGATTGGGGGATTCGTCATTCGCGAGTGGAGATTCTGAGAAGAGCAAATGCCACTGAAGTACTTCGTACGTCAGCGCTAAGTACCGAGAACGACGGGCGGCCCATTCCAATTCTTGGACGAATTGGCGCGGCGGAGGTACCAGCCCTCCAAAAGAGGACCGCGTTCTGGTGAGCAGTATGCCAGTCTCGTAGCTCAGGACTGAAGTACGGACGTACTTCAGTTGCCTTTGCCATGAGAGTTCATCCCGCCAGTTCATCCCACAGCGACGCAATCGCTCGCATGCCCTTGTTGTAGTTCTCCTCGCTCATCCACTCGTTCGGCGCGTGCGCGTTTTCACCGGGCAAACCGAATCCAACCAGCAGCACCGGTGCGCCGAGTATTCGTTGAAAGTCCCCGACCACGGGAATCGATCCGCCTTCGCCGGTGATCACCGGCTCGCGATCGAACGCGCTCGCCAGCGCGCGGCGCGCCGCATCGAACAAATCACCCTTGAGATCGGCGCGCCACGGATGGCCGCCGTGCAAATGAGTGACCGTCACCGTCACGCCCTTGGGCCGGACGCGCTCGACGTGCGCCTGCATCAGCTTTTGGATTTCGTCCGGCGATTGGTCGGCGATGAGGCGACAGCTCACCTTCGCCATCGCTTTCGCGGGTAGCACGGTCTTCGCCCCTTCGCCGGTGTAGCCGCTGAGCAAGCCGTTCACTTCGCAGGTGGGGCGCATCCACACACGCTCGAGCGTCGAATATCCTTTCTCGCCAAACACTTCCGGCGACCCCGTCTCGGCGCGGAAGTGTTCGTCGTCGAACGGCAGTGCGCGGATTTCGTCCCGAGCTGCTGCGCCCCAATCGCGCACTTTGTCGTAGAAACCCTGGATGGCGACGTGACCGTCCGCGTCGTGCATCGTGGCGAGAATGCGCGCCAAAGCCATGGCGGGATTCATTACCGCACCGCCGTAGCTTCCCGAGTGAAGGTCGGTTGCCGGGCCCTGCACGTCGATCTGGAAGTACGCGAGCCCGCGCAGCGACGACAGGATGGACGGCAAGCCCGGCGCGAACATGCCGGAGTCCGAGATGACGACGGCGTCGCACTTGAGCAAATCCTGATGTCCTTCAATGAACTCGGCGAGGTTGTCGCTCCCCACTTCTTCCTCGCCCTCGGCGAGCACGATAATGTTGACCGGAAGCTTGCCGCGCGTGGACAAGTGCGCCTCGATCGCCTTGATATGCAAGAAGAGCTGGCCTTTGTCGTCCACGGAGCCGCGGGCGAAAATCTTTCCGTCGCGAATCTCCGGCTCGAACGGCGGACTATCCCAGAGATCGAGCGGCTCGGCGGGCTGCACGTCGTAGTGCCCGTAGACGAGAATGGTTTGCGCGCCGGGTGCGCCGCGCCATTCGCCGACAACGATGGGATGTCCCTTGGTCGGATGAACGGTGGACGTCAGCCCGACCGCGCGACACGCCTGCGCAACCCATTCCGCGGCGCGCGCCGTGTCGGCGTTGTGTTCAGAGCGCGCACTGACGCTCGGGATTCGGAGCAGCTCGAAGAGCTGGTCGAGGGCACGCGATTGGTTCGCGGACAGATACGCGTCGAGATCGTTGGCGAGTGGCATTCTGAAAACCTGAGTCAGATGGCCAAGCCACGCAACTCCCGCGAACGTGTTCGGCTCGCAATGATTTTGGTGCCGTCGCGCATATCGATCTGGAGCCGCGTGGCATCGAACGGAACCATGGCGGCGACGAAATCCATGTTCACGATGTGCGAGCGGTGGACTCGAATGAAGCGTTCCGGGTCGAGGCGAGCCTCGAATTCGTGCATGCCGAGATAGACCAAGAATCGCCGGCCGCGGCTGATCACGGCGACGTAGTCGTCATCCGCCTCGAGCCGTTCGATTTCCGTGGCCGCCACGGGAAGAATGCGGCCGCGGTCACGCACAAAAATCCGCGTGAGGGGACCGGTGCCGGACATCTGATCCATTGCTTCGCGGGCGCGACGCGCGACGGGCACATCGGACTCGTCGCCCAAGGCGCGTTTCACACGCTCGAGCGCGGCGTGAAGACGGTCGCGGCCGAACGGTTTGAGCAGATAATCGATCGCTTCGAGCTCGAAGGCGGCGACCGCAAATTTATCGTACGCCGTCGTGAACACGATTGCGGGATCATGCCGAATGCGGCTGAGCACATCGAGCCCGCTCAACTCCGGCATCTCGATGTCGAGAAAAACGAGATCAGGCTTGAGATCGTCGATCAGGGCAACGGCGCTCAGACCGTCAGCGGCCTCGCCGACGCAGTCGATCCAGCCGATCTCGCCGACGAGATCGCCGAGTTGGGCGCGAGCAATCGGCTCGTCCTCGACGATCACCGCGCGCGTCTTCATGCGTGAATCGATGCGGTGCTTTGTGCAGGATCGAAGGCCGCGACGGCGGCCAGGCTCGTGCTTGCGGGAAGAGCGAGGCGAACGATAAATCCCTGCGCCGGCGCCGTCGTCACCGCGAAATGTGCTTTGCCGCCAAATCGAGTTTCGAGGCGCTGGCGTACCGCGCGCAAGCCCACGCCCCCGGCGCTGTCGACAATGTCGCTCCGGGCGCCCGGCCCGTCGTCTCGTACCTCGAGTGCGAGAAGCTCATCCTGAAGGGTGGCGACGATGGTGATTGTTCCGCCGGTCTTGCGCGGCGCGATGCCGTACTTGATGGCGTTCTCGACGAGCGGCTGCAGCGTCAGAGACGGAAGCACGCAGTCCATGACGTCCGGGTCCAAGTGCTCGACGACGCGCAAACGGTCGCCGAGTCGCAGTTGTTCCAGCGAGAGATAGTTGCGAACGAACTGTATCTCGTCGGCGAGCGTCACGTCCTCGCGCGCCGAGCGTTTGACGTCGAGCACGTATCGCAGCATGTCGCCGAAGCGCTCGAGCGCGTTTTCCGCCGTGGCGGGATCGCGGCGGACCAGTGCAGTGAGTGTGTGAAGCGTGTTGAAGAGAAAGTGCGGATTGAGTTGCCCGCGAAGCGCCGCCAACTCGGCGTGCATCCGCAGCGCGTCCGAGCGTGCGACGTGCGCTTCCTGCTCGCGAAGGCGCGTCGCGATGCGGACGACATGTGAGATGGCCGCGACGAGACCGTAGACGAAGAAGCCATCCAAGAACTGAAATCCCGCGAAAGTGCGAACAATCTGTAGGGCGGTCGGCAGTCCGGTGCCCAACGCAATCAAGCCGGCCTGGCTCGCGAGCCAGAGTAGGGAGAACATCGTCGCGGCAAGCAAGTGCAGGGCGACGAATCGCCACACGCGTTTGGGCGGCCACGCGAGAATGCCGGTGAGGCGCCAAATGAGGATACCGAGCAGCGCGACCGGCATGACGTAGCCGAAACCCTCGACGAGCGCGCCCCCCCACGACAAGGGGTGGGGCTCGACCAGCATCGCGAGACCCGATCGATTCTTCTGCGACATCGAGTAGATCAAACCGACCGGAATCCAGACCGCGACGTACCACATCCAGCCTCGCAGACGCGTCGTCGTTCCGCGCATGGCGTGTGCCTCGTTAGATAAATCCGAGCTCATTTAAGTGCGCCGGCGAGCATTCTCGCATAACCGTAGTTCGGAGCGATGTCGAGCGCCTGCTTGTAGAACGAGGCGGCCTTGGTCTTGTCACCCTGCTTTTCATAGACCTGTCCCAACCACGCGTACGCTTCGGCTCTGCCCCACGACGGCTCGCCGCGTTTTGGCGCGTCCTTGGCGAACAGTTCGATCGCGTGCTTGAGTTGACCTTCAGCCGCGCTCAAGCCACCGCCGTATTCGGGCGGGGTAAAGATCGCGCCCTGACCGCGCAGCAGCCAGACGCGCGGATTGTTCGGGCCGAGCGACAGCGCCGCGGTTTGCGACGCCTGTGACGCCATTCCAAGCTCCATGGCGCGGTTGGGCGACTTGGCGATGAGTTGGCCGTCGATCGACGATAGGAGTACATGCGTCTCCGGCAGCGGACGCGTCTTAAGCGAACGCTCGAGAATGTCACGCGCCTGTTCGAGTGCGGCGCTGGCGTCGCCGCCGCGTCCCATCTTGAGAATGCCCTGCCGATAGATGGCGTAGCCTTGATAGTGGAGCATTAATCCATCGGTGGGATATGCGGTTGCCACACGTCCCGCGAGCGCCACGGCGGCAGCCAGCTTGGTGTCGTCGCCGGCGATCTGCGCCTTTTCAATTTCCGCGCTGATGGTATCGGCCCATTTGGCGGGTGCGTTGCCCTGCGCGTTTGCGCGGGTACAAGCACCCGCGAGGACGGCGACGACGAAAAGCGTGCGAACGCGTGTCATGATCGGATTCCGATATGGGTGAACGAGCCGCCGAAATAGACGGATCGCTTGAACAGGCTGCGGACGGGAATGCGCTGCGTGTAGTTGGCGTTGTACGTGTACTGATAGATGTTGTCGCGATCGAGCACGTTGTCGAGCGAGAAGAAGTACACGAGCTGATTGCCACCGGAGATGCGCGTCACGCGCGACAGGGAGATGTCCAGACGCTTCAGCGGCGGCAGGCGTTCGCTCGACGGAGCGGCATACGAGGGCTGCCAGACGCCGCGGGTCGCGTCGAAGGTTGCGCCGGTGACCGGAGTGAAGGGCTTCCCCGTGGCGTACCGCCACGCCGCGCTCAGGCTCCAACCCTTGGGCAGCGCCTGATCACCGATGAGCGCAATTGAATTCGTGATATCGAATGGCGCCGGAGCGTCCCGCCGCGTGTCGGGATCGGTCCGGTGAGAATCGACGTAACTGTACGACAGGCGCGCCGAGAAGAACGGCCAGAGTTGATGTTTGACGAAGAAATCCGCGCCGCGCGCCTGTCCAACACCGCCGTCGGTGACGACCTTGTCGCGCGTAAGCCCCACGAGGTCGCGATAACGTTTGTCGTACAGTTCGACGCGCGCGACTTCGCCGCCGTCTCCGATCTGGCCGCCCAGCACGTCCTGCTGCGCCGACATCGGCCCGAGGCCCGGTTTGCCGATGCCTGACGCGAAGTAGAGTGGATCGGACACCTGGTGGTAGTCGCCCACCGCGGCCGTGAGCGTGGCCACACCGACTTTGTATGCCGCCGAGAGACGCGGATCGACCGTGCGCGTGTGGGTAAAGCTGGAGTAGTCGCTGCGCAGGCCGGCGATGAGTCGCAGATTTTCGAGCGCGCGCCAGTCGGCCTCGCCAAAGACGCCGTTGCGCCCACCTGGCGCGCGCGAATCGAATTTAATGAACGGCGCGCTGGTGCCGCGGTCGTCACTCGCCTGGGGGATCGAGCCGACGAAACGACTGCTGCGCCAATCGAGATCGCCGCCAATACGAAAGGTGTAGCGGTCGTCTGGACTCCACGCGGTCTGCGCAAACAGCTGCGACCAATGTTCGTCCGTGCCGAGATTGAACACGCCGAAACCTTCGTCGCGATTTGCGCTCGCGTATGACGCGCTTACCGTGGGCGCGAGCGTGCCGAAAACGTCGGTCCAACCGGCTTGCACCATGCGGCTACGGACGTCGGCCGAGTATCCGCCGTCGAACGATGGATCGTTGACACCGATGCCCAGTGCACTCCGCCGATCGACGGCGAACGTCTTGACCTCACCGGTCGGGCGATAATTGTAGATCACACTGCCGCTGAAGTCCTCCCCGCGCGGGGCCGGAGAATACGACCGCGTTGAACCGTTCAACTTGAAGAGCAGCTGCGTGTCGTTTCGCGCGGCGGTAGCATGCACCGTGAGCCCATGACTCAATGCCAAGTCGGCGGCGGTGGACACGCTCGCGAGTCCGGCGACGCCGGTCATGGAGCTTTGCGTGGGACGGCCGGCGGTGCGCAGATCGGCGACGCCGGAGAGGATGTTGCCGTAGCGCGCGCCGAAGCCGCCCGAGCTGAAGAAGATGCCGTCGAGCAAGAATGGATTGACCGTAACTGTGTAATTGCCGGTTGGCGTTTCGTAGTTGTAGGGCGAGAGCATGACGACGTTGTTCAGCAGCACTTTCGTTTCGCTCACATCACCGCCGCGAACGAACAGGCCCGTGCCTTCGTCCACGTTCTGCACGCCGGGCAGTGTTTGCATGGCGCGCGCGACGTCGGCCGTCGCACCAGGCGTTGAGACGACTTCGATGGCCGTGAGCGTGGCGCCGCGCTCGTTCCCAGCTTTGTAGGCTCCAGCTTGCACCGTGATCGGCATCAGCGCTGCGGCTTGAGGAACAAGCGTGATGGCAATGTCTCCGGTCGTGTCGACCGGAACCACGACCGACGCGGGCGCGAATCCGATGTGGCGCGCGACGAGCGTGACCGACCCCTGCGCGTCGGTGCGCAGCGAGAAATGGCCCGTGGGGTCGCTCAGCGCAGCATCGAGTGATTCGAGGAGAAAAACGCTGGCGCCAGAAACCGGTGAGCCGTTCGCGGTCGTCAACGTGCCTTTGAGCACGTGCGGCGCGGGTGTGGTCTGAGCCGCAATAGCTGCCGGCGCGGCGCACAGGATGAAAAGGAAACGGCGAATTGTCGTCATGACTGACCGTACGGGCGGGTGAGTCAGATGCCGACAAGTATTCGGTCAACCAGCCTGGTGGATCGGTGAATGGGAAGAACTGCTACTGAAGTACAGAGTACGTCAGCTTTCGGTACCAAGACCTACGGGCAGCCCCCAACAATGCATGGCGCAGCGGGCGCGGAGCCGGCGTCGCACCAGAGTGATCAGATGAGGCCAGTACAACCCGTCGAAACGAGGCCCGAATTAGGATGGCCGGTATGCCAGTCCAAGTACTTCAGTTAGCTGCAGTACCGTGTACTTCAGTTTTCTAAACGACTCCGAGATAGCCGAGGTACAGCCTCGCCAGCTCCTCCGTCAGATCAATCCCGTCGACGCCGTTCGGGCTTGGCCACACCTCGCCGAACAACGTCGTCTCTCGAATCGCGCCAACGAGGACGACGTAGCCGAGCTCGATCGCGCGGCGCGGATCGGGGTGCTTGATCTCCGCCACCCTGGGAAGAAGGAGGAGCAGAAGGCGGTCGATGAGGTGCGCGTTGATCAGCCGGGCCGATTCCTGGATAACCGGGTCGATTCGGGCGCGGAGAAAGAGGCTGCGCAACAGCCCGCGCCGCTCACGGTAGACGAGAACCGCTTCGCGCGTGAACTCGCGGACGATTTCCGAGATTGGTAGACCGACCCATCGTGTCGGCTCGAGAACCGCGTCACCGCGGACGTACAACTCGGCAAAAAACCGTTCGTCCATCAGATGGAGCAACGCGTCTTTATCAGGAAACCGACGGTAGAACGCCCCAAGGGTCATTCCCGCGCGTTCCATGATCTCGACGAGGGTCGCCTCCGAGAAGCTCTTGGCGTCCAGAACCCGCTCGGCGGCATCCAGGATCCGGTCCAGTGTCTCCTGGCTGCGATGCTGTTGGGGCGGTCGAAAGCGCGGCGACGTCATGAATCCGGAGCTCGAGAAGTCAACGCGCGGTGGGCAGCCGTGCGTTGTGAAGATGGCGTCTCGCGTCCCTCGCGGCAAACGTCTATCATCAACTACGTTGCGGAACCGTCTGAATGAGAGGTGATGTGGCCGAAGCACACGAGGATGCCGCGTACGCGGTGACGACGCCGTCCTCCTCGAAATCAGGACCTGGTGGGAGTGGGAGCGGCGGCGGAATGTCCGCGGCCGACGGTGGGGGAGGCGGGGGAGGCATCCAGGCGGAGATCGCTCAGCGCCGGCCGTTCCATTCGGTCAAGGCGGAAGTTGCTGTGAGCATTCTCAGAACCGCGGCCCTCATCGAGCGCCACTTCGCCCAGGTCGTTGCCCGCACCGGCGTGACGATCCAGCAATACAACGTCCTCAGGATTCTTCGCGGCGCGGGCAACGATGGATTGCCCACGCTCGTCATTCGCGATCGCATGATCCACGCGGCGCCCGGCATCACCCGCCTGCTCGACAAGTTGGAAAAGGCCGGGTTGGCTCGCCGAGAGCGTACGTCGACGGATAGGCGGCAGGTCTTCTGCTACATCACCGACGAAGGGCGGACCGTGGTCGAGGCGCTCGAGGAGGAGATGCGCGAGGCCGACGAGATCGCGGTCGGGAACCTCTCCGAGTTGGAGCAGACCCAACTGCTCAAGCTGCTCGAGGGCGTGCGGTCAGGACACCGGGCGAAGAAGCGGGCGGCACAGCGCGCCTGACGTTGGTCGCCTAACGTCGAGGCAGCGCCGTTCCGCGCCAATTCACCAATAGCCAAATCCGGCGCGTCGCGATCACCCCATCACCGCGCCGAAGCGTCACCAACTCACCGCGGCGCGCTTCGGCGAAATTTGGCCCAACGGCGACGACCGTCGAATGCGGGACGTCGGAGTCGTCCAGCACGAGAAGCAGGTTGTCGCCGGCTCGGGCCGTCTCCGAAAACCGCGGCCACAAATCGTACTGGTTTTCCCGCCCGGCGAGATTGAGCGCGAACGTCGTCGGGTGCGACGGCGAATGCAGCGCGAGCTCCGACGCCTCCTGGTATCGGTCACCACCGAGCCACGTTGTCGAGTGCGTCTCGCCGCTGAGTAGCCGGGCCGCGCTGTCGCTGCGAAGCGTGAGGTCGCGCCAGCCGAAAGCGCGCGCGATGGGATCCTTCTGGGGCGGAAGCGGAAGTATCGGAGCCACGGCCTGCGCATAGATCAACAGCGACAGCGCCGCGGCGAATCCGATGCCGCCCGTCAACCACTTCTCGCCACGCGGGCCGAATCGCGTTGTCGCCAACAGGACAATCGCCGGGATGTACGCCGGCGCCGGCCAGTTCGGTTCGACGCGCCGACGCAGACTGCTGTAGATGAAGAACCCGAACGACAGCGCTGCAACGGCGCCAACCACGAATCGCGTGCCGTCGGTGGTGCGCTTCAGCGATGTCACGACGACGATGATGAGGAAAATGAAAAGAATGGGCGACGCGAGCCCGGCCTGCCCGCCGAAGAAATCTCCCAGATGCTTCCACGCCGCGAGAAGCGCCGAGCCTTGAGACGCCGAGAGCCCGTGACGGAGTTGGAAGACGAACGAGATCCAACCATGGCGCGAATTCCACACGAGCACAGGCAGAAAGACCGCGGTCGCGAGCACGCACGCCACATACGGCCCCGACTCGCGAAATCGCGCGCGCAGATCGCGTCGAAATGCAATCGCGGCGACAGCGGCCGCGGGCAAGAAGATCGATGTGTACTTGGACGAGAACGCCAGACCAAGCGCGACACCCGTCAGGGCCCACCAACGGAGTGATTCGGCCGAGCGTGGCGCACTCTGAAGCGATCGCACTAGGCAGTAGAGCGCGACCGCGGTTGTGGCGAGCAGCGGCGAGTCCGGCGTGGCGAGAATCAGTCCGGCCGCCGCAAGCGGCATCACGCTGAGTATGATCGCGGCGCGCAGTGCGGCTGCGTCGCCGGCCAGGCGTCGCGCGGTGGCGATTGTGGCCAATGCGGCAGTCCACGCGGCGAGCGCGGGGCCGAGTCGAACGCCGAGTGGCGTCGCGGACATTCCCAACGGCGCGAGTAGAACCCCGCCGAGTCGAACGAGTAGGGCAACCCCGGGGGGATGGTCGAAGTATCCGCCTGCGAGATGTCGCGACCACTCCCAGTAGTACGCCTCGTCCGGGAATACTGGAATGACGGCGGCGAAGACGAGTCGAACGATCGCGGCGATCGTGATGACCGCGAGCGCTGGCTTCACGTCCCGCTCACGCCGTGGCAGACGGACGAATGCGGTACGAGCGCAGTCCGCCAATGACGATGACGAGTCCCCACACCCACATCAGCCAAATGACACGTTCGTCGGGCGAGAGCGTCGTGAGCATTCGCCAAAAAACGGCCGGTCCGGCGAAGATGATCGACATCGGGTCCGTCGCGCTCGCGACGCGGCGCTCAATCGTCTTGGTGGACTCACGCCGGCCGATGCGGAGAATGTCTTCGACACGGCGCGACAGTGAGTCGGTCGTCATGCCGCGCCATCCAGGAACGCGCATGAGCGTCCACCCGGGCGCGGCGTGTCCCCATCCATGATTGTCCGAGCCGGTGACGAGCGCGAGGTTGAGCGTGTCGGCCAGCTTCACAATACGATCATGTTCCTTTCGGCCCTGTGCCAAGCCGCGCGGGGAACCGTCGACGATCTCGATGGCGCGCACGCCAACGCCGCCATCGAATTTCGCCGGAGTCATCTTGCTCAAGTTGCCAGGAATGGTTTCAATCAACAACGGCGACGTTGCGGGAATGAGACTGGCGAGCGCCAGTGCCTCCTCGTCGACGTCTTTCATATCCTTCGTCGTGATTCCGCGAAAGCGACGACCCGCGCTGAGAATGTTCACGTGCTCGCCGCGATAGAACGCCTCGAGTCCTTGGAGCAGCACCGTGCCCTGCCCCGCTAGACCAGGATTGCCCGCAACGCCGCGCTCGGCCCCTTCGAAAGTGGCGTGGTCGGTGATGTAGGCGACATCGAATCCGGCCGCGCGATGCCAGTCGCGAACGTCTTCTTCGGTCCAGCCGGAGCGGCCGTCGTGCGAGTACTTGGTATGCGCGTGGAAGTCGATCGACACGACCTCAGGATCGGACAGGACGAGCTGCGCCATGGGCCGCGGCAACAGGACGCCGACGACATAGATCACCACCACAGTGACGATCAGCACGACGGCCGCGATGAACTCGCCGCGCGGAGTGGGGCGACGCGTGCGACCGCGCCAGGCGCGCCAACCGGTGAACAGCGCCAGCACAAAAATGAAAATGGCAACGTGTTGCGCGACGGTGAGCAGCGTCAACGTGTCGAGCACGTTCGACAGCGGCGCAATTGCCATGTATGCCGACGGCAAGTCCAACCGCCCTTCGCCGACGCTGCCGAACGTCGCCGCATCCCAGACGGGCTCGACGGCGAACGGAGCCGTAACGAGTACAAGTACTGTGATGACGATCGCCCACCACGGGATCGCTCGGCGAAATCTGACGGTGCGCGAGACGCCCGAATCGTTTGGACGTGCGCCGTGGCGCGAAGGCTGCGCGTGCGAGGTGGATCGTGACAACGCGATGTAGTTTGAGCGTGGGAACGAACACGTAGTGCTCGCTGTGGAGTGCATCACCTGCACGACAAACTGACGCTCCAACCCGCTTCTCACAATGCCCAACCGCCTCGCGCACGAGACCAGCCCGTACCTGCTGCAGCATGCGAACAACCCGGTCGACTGGTATGCATGGGGATCCGAGGCGCTGGAGCGCGCTCAAAGGGACAACACGCCGATTCTGTTGAGCATCGGCTACGCCGCCTGCCATTGGTGCCACGTGATGGCGCACGAATCGTTCGAGGACGCGGCGACGGCAGCGATGATGAACGAGCGATTCGTCAACATCAAAGTTGATCGCGAGGAGCGCCCCGATCTCGACGGGATCTACATGCAGGCCGTGCAAGCCATGACCGGACATGGCGGCTGGCCGATGACCGTTTTTTTGACGCCCGACGGCGTTCCGTTTTATGGCGGAACGTACTATCCGAAGGAGGATCGATACGGCATGCCGTCGTTCAAGCGAATTCTCCAAACGGTTTCGAATGCGTACCACTCGAAGCCCGACGACATTGCGCGCACGGCGAGCTCAGTTCGCGAGATGTATGACGTCGCGTCGCAACAGACGCGGAGCAGCGGTCCGCTCGTTCCGGAGTTGCTCGACGGCGCCTATCGCGCGCTGTCGCAGCGCTACGACGCCGAACACGGTGGATTCGAAGGGGCGCCAAAGTTTCCGCAGACGATGTCGTTGGACTTTCTTCTCCGCTACGCCACGCGGCGGGGCGTCGAACAGGCGCTCGACATCGTCACGCACTCGTTCACGCAGATGGCGCGCGGCGGAATCTATGATCAAGTCGGGGGCGGCTTCGCGCGCTACGCGGTCGATGATGTTTGGCTCGTCCCGCATTTCGAAAAAATGCTCTACGACAACGCGCTGCTCGTTCGACTCGGCACACACATCTGGCAGGCGACGAAGAACGAGGAGACGCGTCGCGTGACCGAGGAAACGGTCGATTGGGCGATCCGCGAGATGCGTTCAACCGACGGCGGTTTCTATTCGTCACTCGATGCCGACAGCGAAGGTCACGAGGGCAAGTTCTATGTGTGGAGCGCGGCCGAACTTGATTTGGTGCTCGGAGACGATGCGCCGGTCGCGCGGAACTACTGGGGCGTGACGGACGACGGCAACTTCGAAGGGCACAACATTCTCTCGGTCGTCACGAATGACCGGCGCGCGTTGGCGGCCCGCTTCTCGATGAGCGAGCGGCAACTGGACGACGTCATCGAGCGCGCGAAAACGCAATTGTACGAGACGCGCAAAGTCCGCGTTTGGCCGGGGCGCGACGACAAGATTCTCACGTCGTGGAACGGCCTCATGGTGCGAGGCATCGCCGAGGCGGCACGTGCATTCGGGAACGAGCGCTATCGCGCGGTGGCGGTGGAGAGCGCGAATTTTTTATTCGACAATCTTGTGCGCGACGGCCGAGTGCGTCGCTCGTACAAGGATGGTCGCGCACGGATCGCCGGCTATCTCGAGGACTACGCGTCCCTCGGCGTCGCGGCGATCGCGATGTACGAGCTGACGTTCGAGACGCGATGGCTCGAGCGCGCGCGGGAGATGAGCGCGGCGATGGTGCGATGGTTCTGGGACGAGTCCGCCGGCGCGTTCTATGACACGGCGACTGATCATGAAACGCTCATCACGCGCCCGCGCGAGATCACCGACAACGCGACGCCGTCGGGAACGTCGCTCGGCGTCGAGCTGTTGGTGCGCCTCGCCGAGCTGCTGGATGACTCCAGTGCGCGCCAGCGGGCGGCGTACGTGACGGAAACGCTGGCACCGCACATGGCGCGTTACCCAACAGCGTTTGGGCATCTGTTGGGGTCGGCCGACATGCTGATCAATGGCGCGATCGAGGTCGTGATCGCCGGCAATCCGCGAGACACGGATTTTAGGGAACTCGAACGAACGGTGGCCGAGCACTACGTGCCGTCGTTGGTGTTGGCGGGTGGCGTCTTGAGTAGTGATTCGGTTGCACTGTTGGCCGGCCGCGTGGCGCGGGAGGGGGTCGCGACGGCCTACGTCTGCCGCAACTATTCCTGCGATGCGCCGACGTCCGATCCCGCGGTGCTGAGCGAGCAACTCGATTCGGTCGCGCGGGCGTAGGTCGTTTGCGGCAAAGATGTCGCCGTCTCGAGTCGTGAGTGAAGGTTGGGAGAACCGCTTTCACGGTTCTCCCAACCGACGACGCTCACCGAGCCATGCGATTCCTCAGGCGTGCTGCTGCCTGACGATGCGAGCCGTCGGCGCGAACAAGGCCATAGCCGCCGTCGCCAATGAGGGTGTACGCGTACGCGCGATCGAACCGGTTGTGCCGATCGTTCTCGTCGAGAGCATTGCACATGTCGTTGTCCTGGCTCGTGTCGTCGGTCTGGTTGTTTCCGAACTCCGTGCACCAGAGCGGAGTCGAGCCGAGCACGGCACGCATGGCGATGGACTTCGATTTGAAAACCGGCGTGACCGGTGGACCGTAGCAGTGCACGGCGACGGCGTCGTACTTCCCCGGGGCGCGTGCGTTGAATCCAGCAAAGAACTCCGTTGGTTCGAGCGCGATGCCGGCGGCAATCACCGTCGCCGTTGGATCGGCCGCTTTGATTGCGTCATACACCGGCCCGAGAATCTGTCCGTACCGATCGCCGCGTTCCCTCTGCGTGACCGGGGCGTCGGCGAGACACCAATCTTCTTTTCCACCGGTGAAGACTGATCCCGCGTCCATCTCGTTCAAGATTTGCCAGCGCATGCCCGGAAATTGTTTGGCCAATCCCGCCATGAACACCGGCATCGCGACAATGCCTTCTTCGAACGTCATGCCATTCGGCGGCGTGTGAATGGCGACCATCGGCTCGATTCCGGCCGCGGTAAAGGTCGCGACGTCCGTCGCAAAATACTCGGCGAGCGTGTGTCCGCCTGCACCGACCGGCGTCGCGCGGTCCTCGGCGAAACGTCGCGTGTCGAGATAGTTGCCCCAGATGATCGTCATCCGCACGCGCTTCATTCCCAATTGACTCATCGCCGCGAGTGAGACGCCGTCGGTCGCGGATGAAATACCGATCATGCGTCGATCGGAATCCGCGATCGGTGGAGGTGGCGGCGGGAGCGGAGGTGGTGGCGGAGGAGGCGGAGGCGGTCGCTTCGGATCGTTGTGCGGCTTCGAGCCGCCGAAAAGCGCCGCGAGAAAACTGAAAATGTTGGCCATGAGCGTTGCCCCGACGTCGTTGCACCGAAGTGCGCGCGCGACCAGTCTGCGTGATCGACGCGCGTCGTGTGCCCAGCGTCGGGCATCACACGCCCCCCTCTACGAGGATCGAATTCGTACCGCCCACGACGACATCAGAATGTGGCGCTCCCGTAACGAGCGCAAGGCTGGGCTCGTTCAGATCACGGCAGCGGCTGAGTCACCGTTTGGCTCTTGTACACGAACCCGTTCTTCATCACGAAGCTCGGCTTCTCCATGACGTGAATGTCCTGGAGCGGATCACCCGGCACTGCAACGATGTCGGCAAGTTTGCCCACGCTCAGCGTCCCAATGCGATTGTCCCAGCCGAGGAGCTTCGCGCCGTTCATCGTGCCGGCGACAATCGACTGCATCGGCGTCATCCCGCCCCACTCGACCATCAGCGTGAACTCGTGGCCGTTCGTCCCGTGCGCACCGACGCCCGCGTCCGTCCCAAGCGCGATCAGCACGCCGTCGCGCACCGCGATCTTGACACCATTTCGCATTGCCGCTGCTGCTGCCATCCCCTTCTCGGCACGCAGTCCCTTGAGCGTTCCGGCTTTCACGGCCTTCTCGACTGTCTCACCGGCGCTCAACGTGGGCACGAGATAGGTGCCGCGCTGGGCCATCATCTTCGCGCCTTCTTCATCGAGAAAAGATCCGTGTTCGATCGACGCGACGCCCGCGCGCACGGCGATCTTGATGCCTTCCGTGCCGTGCGCGTGCGCCGCGACTTTGCGTTCGAGCTTCGTCGCTTCGTCGACCATGGCCTTGAGCTCCTCATACGTGTACTGCGGAACACCAACCGCGTCGCCCTCGGACAGCACGCCGCCCGTCGCGCAGGTCTTGATGACGTCGGCTCCGTACTTGGCTTGATAGCGCACGGCGGCGCGCACCTGATCGGCGCCGTCGGCGATGCCCTCCTTGATCGTGCCGTCCATCAACCCGGGTTTGAATCCGTTCTCATCGCAATGCCCGCCGGTGATGCCAATGGAGTGCCCGGCGTTCTGCATGCGTGGTCCGATGACGAAGCCTTCGCCCACAGCCTTGCGAAGCGCCATGTCGTCGAAGTTCGGAGCGCCGACATTGCGTATGGTCGTGAATCCGCCGAGTAGAGTTTTCTGCGCGTTGGCGACGCCGAGGATCGCCGCGGTCGCCTCGTAGTCGCGCACGGCGGCGTCGTTCGACTGCGGATCGTTGAGCTCACGTCCGATGATGTGCGTGTGCGCGTCGATAAAACCTGGCAACAGCGTGGCGTTCCCGAGGTCGACGATGCGTGCGCCGGCGGGGATCGTGACCGAGCCTTGTTTGCCGACGGCGACGATCTTGTCGTCCGTCACCACGACGACGCCGTTGACAATGGGGGCCGCGCCGGTGCCGTCGATCACGCGTGCGGCACGAAGCGCCACGGTGCCGGACCCCTTTGCCTCTTGCGCATGGAGAACGGTTGTACCGGCAAGCAGGCTCGCCGCAATCAGCGGAGCAAAAGAGACGCGCATATGTTCGGGGCCTTGACTGGGTAAGAGAATACGAACGTGTGAACTCCGCGAGTGTCGGCGACACAACCGCAACCAAGAACTGCATTGCCAATAGCTGATTGCGATTTGGCTGACGGCTGTGTGCGGCACGGCGACTGGACAGATTTTGCGCGGCGCTTGAGACTGCGACGCGTCAGAGGTAACCCTCACCTCGTACTGTCACGTCGCAGTTCTGCACACAGCGGTCAGCCAAGACGCTGTGAGCTATTCGCATTGTAGTTCTTAGTTGTGGTTGCCTCCCCAAGGTGGAACCGTCGCCCACTGCTTAGGATCGAACAGCGCCTCCGACAACTCCACGTTCGTCTTGATATCGGAGTACTGCTCGAGTGTCCGCCGCTTCCCGTTCACGATCTGGTCGACTTCGATGGCCAGCCACCCGCCGCCGTACTTCACATACTCGTTGAATCGAATGTCCACGCGCCCCTGCCGCGAGCGCTCGATCAGCCGCACGAACAGCAGCTGGTCCCGCTCGATCCAAAACTGCTTCGACGTAGTGTCGCCTGCGACGGCACCGACCACGTACACCGGCTTGCCCTGCCACCGCGTCTCGTGAATCTGGGTGAGGTCGAACCCAAGCTTGCGAAGCACCGTCTCGCTCCGCGCCGCGAGCTGCACGTACACATCGAAACCGAGCACCAGCAGCTCATTCAGACCCGTGTCGGCGCGAACGAGTTTACCGTTCGTGAATGAGAAAATACTATCGCGCGCGTACAGCACACCGCCCTTGGTGGCGCGGTCGGTATCGATGCGCAGGCGACCGGGCACCTGGCCCGCCTCGTACCACGTCTGCACGACCTCGCCACCGCTCGAGAGCGTGAGGGTGGTCTTCTGCGTGAACGTCAAGCTGTGATACCAACCCGTGGCATAGCGATCGTGCATCGCCTGAACGAGCGCCGCTCCGCTCGTGATGTTCACCCCCGGTGGCGGCGTAGTCCGAGGCTGCGATGTGGGTGCGGTCGGCACCGGCGTGCTTTCGGGCTGGCGGTGACACGCCGCCCCGAAAACAGTCCAAACAATCAACCCCACGACGAACCGGCGCGGGGTTGACGGAATTTGCATTGAGCGATCGGTCATGATCACGGCTCGAGTCTGTACCCTGCTTTCCACACCGTGAGGATGTGTCGCGGCTGCGACGGATCGTCTTCCAACTTTCGGCGCAGTTCGGCGATGTGGATGTCGACGGTTCGCGTCATGACCTCGACCCGGTGACCCCACACTTCACGGAGCAGATCGACGCGCGACGCAACCGCGCCGCGCCGCCGCACGAGTGACACCAACAAATCGAATTCCTTGGGACTCAGTGCAACAGGAGTGCCTTCCTTGGTCACGGTGCGCGATGCCGGATTGATCTCCACGACCCCAAACCGCTCCAGCCCGTCAGCGGCCGACGCGCGATGCTCGGCCAGACGCGACCGGCGAAGCAGCGCGCCAACCCGCGCGAGCAACTCGAGCACACCGCACGGCTTGGTGACGTAATCGTCGGCGCCAAGACGAAAGCCCAGGACCTTGTCGGCCTCTTCGCCGCGCGCCGTGAGAATGAGGACCGGCACATCCGATCCACCTTCACGCAACGTCTTGAGCACGCGATAGCCATCCATCCCGGGAAGCATGAGGTCGAGCATCACGAGATCCGGCGTCCACGACTGAGCGCGGTCGAGCCCGGTTTCTCCGTCTTCGGCGACCTGCACTTCATAACCCTCGATCTCGAGACCAGTCCGCAGGCCATAGGCGAGATCGGGGTTGTCTTCGACAATGAGAATGCGCGGCATTGTGGTTGAGAGGCTGTCCGTCGTCGAGTGACGATGATCGACCAACGTTGAGTACGTCATGGGATCGCCTTGAGTTGCACGTGACTGTTTGGTGGAATTACGTCGCCCTGCGATTGATCCGAGTCCGGCTGTGTGAGTGGAAGCTCGATCACCACGCGCGCGCCGCCGCCGGGCGCTCCCTCGACGCGTGTGCGACCGCCGTGCAGCGTCACCAACTCGCGCACGACCGCGAGGCCGATGCCACTCCCACCGGTCGCCGATTCGGTCTCACGATTCAGACGTACGTACGGTTCCCACACTCGGTGTCGGTCGTCGTGCGGAATGCCCGGGCCCTCGTCTTCGACCCAAATGCGCGCGCGGTCGCCGGCGATCTCCGAACCCACGGTGATCGTTTGACCCTGTGGGCCGTACTTCACTGCATTGTCCAACAGGTTGAGCAACATCTGCCGCAGCGCATCGCGGTCGACGGACACCACGCCATTGGCGTGAAGCGTCGACGCCACGGACATCTTGCGCGCGCGCGCCAGCGGTGCGAACAGCTCGAGCGCGTCGGCGATCTCGTGGTCCAGATCGGCCGGTGACGGCGAGATGCGGTTCGTTCCTTTCTCGCTCCTCGAGAAATTGAGAACATTCTCAACGAGGTACGTCAGTCGACGCGCTTCCTGATCGATGATGCCGGCCGACCTCACCCGCTCGTCCTCCGACCGCAGCTTGCCCATGTGCAGCAACTCGGCGAACCACCGGATCTGTGCGAGCGGCGTGCGCAACTCGTGGGACACACCGGACACGAACTCGGTGCGCAAGCGCGCCAACTCCTGCTGACGTCGGAGCTGCAAGAGCGCCATGCTGAGAAGTCCCGCCGCGATGACGAACAGCGCGAGAATCGCGGGCAGACGCGAACGCGGGAGACCGCCGACGACGAGCTTGTCGGCGAACTTGCTGTTGAGACTCACGCGCAGCAGCATGCGGCCGAAGCTCGCCTCGACGGTGTCCACCGCGCTGTACGTCGGCGCGACCCAGCCGGGCGACTTATACACCTCGGTCCCGTCCAACGTCGTCGCCGAAATCGACAAGATCGAGTCGATCATGAGACCGCGAATGAGCGACTCGGGCAGCAGCGGCGTCGCGTGCTCTGACGTCCCTCGAATATTCGCGAACACGGGGCTCAGGAACGGCTTGGGGTCGGTGACGTAGCCGTACAGCTCCACCGGCAATCCATGCTCGATGTCACGCGCCACCACGAACACCACGAGCAGCGGCCGGTGATTCCGCTCGCCGAACAACATCACGTACGAATCGTTGGTGAGAATGACGGCGAGTTGCTTGAACGACCCGAAGCGTCCGTCGGGGGAGCCGAAGTTGAGCACACTGCGGTCGGTCACCGGGGCCATGGCTTTCGCGTAGGCGACCATCGTGTCGCGCACCCACGCGAGATCGGCGTCGGGCGCATCGGTCTCGGTCGTTCTGAGCGTGCCTTCGCTCCAATCGTACCGAAAGAAGTAGCGCGCGCCCGACAAGCAATTGCACCAGCTCACCATGTCGCGCGCGATATCCTCGACCTCGACGGGCGACACCAAAGTTTGGCGCAGCGAATCGGGACGGAGCCGAGATGCTTGGACGATCAGCGACGTCACGACCTGGGCGAGCAGGGCGTTCCGTGTCTGCTGGGTGAGCTGCCAGTCGGCGATCTTAGCGTAGTCGTGGAGGGCGGTCTCAGCGGTCCGCTGCTGCGACCTGCCGGCGTCCCACGCTTGGTATGCAAGGACGGCGGCGACGACCAATGCCAGGATCAGCAGGCCGACGGTGCCGATGAGGCGAGGCGAGCGGCGCATGGTCATTGAATAGAAAGGGTTGTTTCGGGCGAGGGCCAGAGTTTTGTAAGCGGTTTACTGATTCCTTTCACCGGACCCGGCCGACGATCGACCGCGAATGACCGAATCAGGGCCTGCCAACGTTTGTGAGCTCGTTACAGATCGGGCCAAGTCGCGACACGCCGCTGGGTGGCGCAACGCCAGAGGAGCGATGCAGCTTTGGACGTCGCGCGCGTGACTTCCCGGGCGCGCGGCGACCGGCCATTCAGGCCCACGCGTAGGTCACTCACGAACCACGGGTCATGCCGATCATCTACGATATCTCGGTTCCGATTGCCGCCGGCGGCGTGGTCTATCCCGGCAACCCCGAGATCCAGATCGCCCCGCAGCAGGCGATTTCGAAGGGCGGAAGCTCGAATGTCTCGTCGCTGGCCTTTGGGTCGCACACCGGCACGCACGTCGACGCGCCCAAGCATTTCTTCGACAACGGCGCCACCGTCGACGTGCTCGCGCTCGACGTACTCATGGGCCCCGCCGTGATGATTTGCATGGACCCCGACGTGATGGCCGTGGGCGCGGAACAGCTCAAGCGGCACGAGCTCAAGGCTCACACGCGCGTGCTCATCCAAACACGAAATTCGAGCTTCATTCGCGGCGGCGAATTCGTCAAAGACTACACCTACCTCGCACCGGATGGCGCGGAGTATCTCGCGTCACTCGGCGTCAAGCTGGTGGGTGTCGACTATTTCTCGGTCGAGCAGTTCCATTCGGGGCATCATCGCACGCATCGCACATTGCTCGAACGCGGCATCATCATCGTCGAAGGGCTGGATCTCTCCGAACCGCCAATGGGGCCGTACGAGTTGCGCGTGCTACCGCTCCGGCTCGCGGGTCTCGACGGTGCGCCGGCGCGGGCCGTGCTCATCGGATGACGTCGGCCATGCCGCAAGTTCAGCTCGTGCTCTTCGACATCGGCGGAGTGCTCGGCAGCAACGGTTGGGATCGCGAGCAGCGGCTCGCGGCCGTCGAGCGCTTTGGATTGGAGGCCGACGATTTTCAATACCGGCATGAGGAAACGGTGGGCGCGTGGGAGGCCGGACAGATCTCTCTCGACGAATACCTCGACGTCACGGTCTTCTGTTCTCCGCGACGCTTTACGCGAGACGAGTTCAAGACGTTCATGTTCGCGCAAAGCGTCCCGTGGCCCGACAGCGTTGCCGTCGCGCGAGATGTTTCACGGCAGCGCGTTCGCTTGGCGACGCTCAACAACGAGAGCGCCGAGCTGAACAGTCATCGGATTCGCGCGTTCGGGCTCGATTCGATCTTCCCGACTTTCTTTACGTCGTGCTGGCTCGGTGTTCGGAAGCCGACCCACGAGATTTACACACGCGTGCTCGGAATGACGCAGGCGGATCCGACCACGACGCTGTTCGTCGATGATCGGGTGCAGAACCTCAATCCGGCCGCGGCGCTGGGCATGCGGACGATTCAATTTCAGAGTGCGGAACAACTGCGAGCCGACTTGCGGTCACACGGCGTGCTTGCGTGATCGGCTTGGCGTAGGACGCGCCTTTTTTTGCATGAGAGAATATTCACATTGCACGAGGAACTGAAATGCAGCTAGCGATGATCGGGCTCGGGCGCATGGGCGGCAACATGGTCGAGCGACTGATGCGCCATGGCCACAAGCTGGTCGTCTTCGATCGCAGCGCTGAAGCCGTTGCGAAGTACGAGAAGCTCGGTGCGACGAGCGCTGCCGATCTCGCGAAGCTCGTCCAGTCGCTGGAGCAACCGCGCATCATCTGGATCATGGTGCCCGCGGGCGAGCCGGTCGACGAGACCATCGCGGTGCTCAAACCGCTGATGTCTGCCGGCGACATCATCATCGACGGCGGCAACTCGAACTTTCACGACACGATTCGCCGCGGCCAAGAACTCGCTGCCTCGACGATGGAGTTGATCGACTCGGGAACGAGCGGCGGGATTTGGGGGCTCGAGAACGGCTACTGCCTGATGGTCGGCGGCAGCGACACGGCCGTAAAACACTGCGAGCCGATCTTCACGGCGTTGGCGCCGGAGAACGGCTACGCGCACGTGGGTCCGACGGGTTCAGGTCATTACGTGAAGATGGTGCACAACGGCATCGAGTACGCGTTGCTCCAGGGCTACGCCGAGGGATATGAGATCTTGCATGCGTCGAAGATTTTTCCCAAGCTCGACCTCGGGCAGATCTCGGAAGTGTGGCAACATGGAAGCGTCGTGCGCTCCTGGCTCAACGAGCTCGCGGCGAGCGCGTTTCAGAAAGACGCGTCGCTCGCCGACATCAAGGGCTGGGTCGCCGACTCTGGTGAAGGTCGCTGGACCGTTCAAGAGGCGATCGACCTCGACGTGCCTGCGCCGATCATCACGCATTCGTTGCTCGCTCGATTCCGTTCGCGACAAACCGACTCGTTCGGCGCCAAGGTGATTGCGGCCTTGCGCAATGAATTCGGCGGCCATGCGGTGAAGAAGTCATGAGCGGCGGCGGAGCGGTGGTCTCAGCGCGGCCGAGCGGTCAGACAGGACAGCACCAGATTCCGGGTCGAGCCGATCCGTGCACGATGGTGATTTTCGGCGCGCTCGGTGATCTCAGCCGTCGGAAGCTGCTGCCGGCGATTTACCAATTGATGAAAGAGCATTTGGTCGACGAGCGTTTCGCCGTGCTCGGCGTTGGGCGCGACGAGACGATGACGGATGACGCGTTTCGCGAGAACATGCGAAAGGCGCTCGCCGATTCTGACGAAGTCCATGGTATCGACGACGATCTGTGGGCCGACCTCTGCCGGCGATTGCACTTTGTCTCGGCTAACCTGACATCCGCCGACGGTTATGCGTCCGTCGGCACGCGACTCGCCGAGATCGAGAAGGATCGCAAGCCCGAGGAATGCAATCGACTATTTTATTTGGCGGTGCCCCCGAGCGTGTTCGAGCCGATCGTGCGCAACCTGTCGCAGAGTGGGCTGGCACCCCGCTCCCGCACCGCCGACGAGCGTCCGTGGACGCGCATCGTCATCGAGAAGCCGTTCGGGCGCAGCTTGGAAAGCGCGCGCGCTCTCAACGATTTGGTCCTCGGATTGTTCGCTGAGCATCAGACATATCGCATCGATCACTACCTGGGGAAAGAGACCGTTCAGAACGTGCTCGTGCTGCGTTTTGCCAACTCGATTTTCGAGCCCATCTGGAATCGGCAGTGGATTCACCACGTGCAGATCACGGCGGCGGAAAACGTCGGCGTCGAGGAGCGCGGCAAGTACTATGAAGAGGCGGGCGTAGTTCGCGACATGTTTCAGAACCACCTGCTGCAGTTGTTGTCGCTCACGGCCATGGAGCCGCCGCCGATGATGTCGGCCAATGCCGTGCGCGACGAAAAGGTGAAAGTGCTCAAATCGATCCGCTGGTTGTCGCCCGAGACGATTCCGCACAACACGGTGCGCGCGCAGTACACCGCCGGATCGATGGGCGGCAAGGCGGTGCGCGGATATCTCGACGAGCCGGACGTGTCGCACACGTCGCACGTGCCGACGTTTGCCGCCGTGCGCTTGTTCGTGGACAACTGGCGCTGGAATGGCGTGCCGTTCTATCTGAGATCTGGCAAGCGTTTGGCGAGCCGGGTGTCGGAGATCGCGGTGACATTCCGTTCGCCGCCGCATTTGATGTTCGGCCACACTAGTCAGGATCTGCGACCGAACACATTGGTCATGCGCGTTCAACCGAACGAAGGCGTGTCGCTCAACTTCGAGGTCAAGGTTCCGGGTGCGGCGGTGGCGTTGACGTCGAACGTCGAGATCGCCCCGGTGGACATGGACTTCAACTACGCCGAGGCGTTCGGCGAGGTCGCGGCGCCGGCGTACGAGACGTTGTTGCTCGACGTGATGATCGGCGAGGCGACGTTGTTCACGCGCAGCGATGAAGTAGAGGCCGCGTGGCGGGTAGTGGATCCGCTGATCAGCTATTGGGAGGGCACGAAGCCGAAGCGCATGCCCACGTATGCGGCCGGGAGTTGGGGTCCGCGTGAGGCGGCCGAGTTGATCGAGAAGGATGGCGTCGAGTGGAGGGAGCCAGTGGCGTGATCCGTTACGGTTTTGTGTGCGACCGTGGACGGGTCGTTGGCGGGGATGGCTCCCTGTTGATTGGCCACTGAATACGCGGAACCGGCGGAACACCACGGAATCAAGCCATTGCCACGAACTCTTTTTTTGGGGACTGCCGCTCGAGACGCCACGACTTGGCAATCCCGAGCGGTCGTTCTAAAAGAAGTTCTCGCCTCGTTGGGCAATGATGCGTTCCGCGTCATTCCGCCGGTTCCGCGGATTCTGTGGTCCGACAACAAGGAGCCTTCACTAGCGATGAACCGTCGCCTATCGGTTCGATGGACAGGTCGTCGGCGGGGATGGCTCCTTGTTGATGGGCCACTGAATACGCGGAATCGGCGGAACAGCACGGAGTGAAGCCACGACTTGGCAATCCTTCGCGGTCGTTCAAAAAAAACCTGGGCTCGTTGGGCAATGATGCGTTCCGCGTCATTCCGCCGGTTCCGCGGATTCTGTGGTCCAACAACAAGGAGCCTTCCCGAGCGATGGACCGTCGACGGTCGCCAAACAGTCGCCCATCCGTCGCCCACAGGTGCCCCTACCTCATACCCTGCCCCTCGAAATCGATGAAGCTCCGCTGCGGATCGGCACCAACCAACTTCACACGAACTTTGTCACCCACGTCGTAGCCGGCGTGATTGCGCACGACCATTCCCTCGGCCGGCGGATGGAGCGTGCGCACGAACGTTCCCTTGTCATTCGCGCCGGTAACGATCGCGTCGAAAGATTCGCCGATGCGGCCGCTGAGCATCAGCGCGGCGACGGTTTTGCGAATCGCCCGCTCGACTTTGTTCTCGGCGTCCTCGCGCTCGGTGCAATGCTTCGCGATGTCGGCGAGCTCGTCGTCCGAGTACGACGCCGGAAGATTGAGCAACGATGCCTTCACGAGTCGTTGCGTGACAAGATCGGCGTAGCGACGGTTCGGCGCTGTCGCGTGCGAGTAATCGTGCGTCGCGAGACCGAAGTGTCCGCCGGGATCCTTACCGGGCAAGTCGAGCGCGTAGATCCCCGGTCCCATCAACTTCACGATCGAGAGCGACAGGTCGGGAAAACGATCGGGGTCGGCCGTGCGGCGTTCGGCGAGAAAATGCGCGAGCGCGAGTGAGTCGGGCTCGGGAGGAAGCGCTGTGCCATAACGTCCAGCCAACTCGACGATCCGACTCCAACGTTCCGGCTCGCGAACCACGCGACGAATGCCCGAGCGGCCGCGCGCCTCGAGAAACTTCGCGATCGTCACGTTGCTGGCGATCATGAAATCCTCAATCAGATCGCGCGCGTGATTCTTGTGAACGATCTTGAGGTCGACGACCTTGCCGTCCTTCGAGACCGGCGTTGCTTCGATCGTTTCGAACTCGAGCGCGCCGTTGCGCACGCGTTCCGCCTTGAGACGGCGCGATGCCTCGTGTTGCAGCTCGAGCTGCGCCTCGAGCGCGGCGTTCGCGACAACTTTTGCGGGCCGCACCCCGCCGTCGAGCCACGCACCCACATCGTCGTAGGCGAGCTTGGCGTGATTGTGAACGAGCGCGCGATACACGTCAGTGGACACGACGTCGCCGGCCGCGCTCACCACCGACTCGATCGCAATGGCGACGCGATCCTCCCCTTCACTCAGCGACGTGTAGCCCGTCGACAGCTCTTCGGGCAACATCGGGAACACGTCCAGGCCCGTGTAGACCGACGTTGCATTCGCGCGCGCGCGAAGATCAATCGGCGATCCTTTCGCGACGAGCGCATCGACGTCGGCAATCGCGACCGTGAGGCGAATGGTTCCATCCGGAAGCGACTCGGCGATCTCGACCTGATCGAGGTCGCGCGACTCGGTGTTGTCGATCGACGACCAGAGACGGTCGCGCATGTCTCGCACGCCGGGCACACTCGCCGCCGGACCGGTGATCTGCTCGACCTGCCGTCGCACCGCGTCGTCGTAGTCGAGGACGAACTCGGCCGACAAAAGAACGCGTCGCGCCGCGGCATGGAGGTCGAAGTCGCCACGCGCGTGACCATTACTCGACGAACGTTCCTGATCGTTATGGTGCGGGCCGCTCATGTGGGTCCGGTGAGAGGAAGACAGGGAGACTAGCCCGGCTGTTCCTCGGGGTCAAACGCGTCGATGGGCGGCAACTGGTCGACGTCGCGAGCGGCAGCTCCTTGCTTTTCACGCGGCAGACGCCATTCATTGATCGCATGCCGCCCTGTCATGTCACGCCGTTTGTTCGACCGGGAGTCGTGCTCACCCCCGAACCGGTTGCGTCGGAAGAATCATGCGCCAATCCAACTCAGGATTCGTGCGACTATTGCGGATCGATGGATCTCGAATGGCGCAAGTGTAAATTGATTTGCACCAACTGCCGGCAGATCAACAAGAGCTGCGCGGACCTCTGATGAACGGGTACAACTTCACGGAGTCGGTCCGAGCGAGGTTAGCGCGCGCTCGAGACGACGCCGTCGACCTGAAACACGAGTACGTCGGCACTGAGCACTTACTCCTCGGCTTGTTGGGCGACGGGGGAACTATCGCGGACGTCGTGATCAAGAACCTGGGCGGCGATCCCGCGTCGCTTCGCGCCATCCTCATCGCAACAGTAAAGCGCGGCGCGCAGAACACGCCGGGGCGCCCGGACCTTCCGTAGACGTCCCGCGCGAAGAAGGTTCTGGAACTCGCGATGTCCGAGGCGCGGGAGCGGGAAATAAAACTGAAAGTACTGAAGTACTGCAGCGACAAGTATGAAGACCGACGGGCTACCCGTTCCAATGCCCGGACGCTCGAGAACGGCGACCGACCGAAGCCCTCAGCCGATCCAGCTGTCCAAACGAGGACCGAATCATTGTGGCGTGGATGTCGGTCTCAGTACCGAGCGCTGAAGTACTTCAGTACTTCAGTGGGGCAGTTAAAAAACTGAAGTACTGAAGTACTGCAGCGACAAGTATGAAGACCGACGGGCTACCCGTTCCAATGTCTGGACGTTCGAGAACGGCGACAGACCTTGGCCTTAGCGGATCCAACTCTCCAAACGAGGACCGAATTATTGTGGCTCGGATGTCGGTCTCAGTACTAAGCGCTGACGTACTGCAGTACTGCAGTACGTCAGCGCTTAGTACTGAGACCGACATCCGAGCGAGTGCGAGATCCATGGCGGGCGCCGAATGCGTGAGCGCGCCCACCGAGATCCAGTCCACGCCCGTCTCGGCGATCGCCCGCACGGTGGCCAACGTGACTCCCCCCGACGCTTCGAGAATCGCTCGGCCTTTGCCCAGCGCGACACACGCCGACAATTCCGACGTCGACATGTTGTCGAGCAAGACGATATCGGCGCCGGCGTCGATCGCGCGGGCAACTTGCTCGACACGATCGCACTCCACTTCAATCTTCACCGTCGACGGCGCGAGCTCGCGCGCACGCGTGACCGCCTTGGCCACGTCGCCGTCGAGCGCGGCGAGATGATTGTCCTTGATCAGCACGCCAGTCGAGAGGTCCATACGATGGTTGGTCCCGCCGCCTGCCCGCACGGCGTATTTCTCCAACACTCGCCAGCCCGGCGTCGTCTTTCTCGTGTCGAGAATCTTCGCGTCGGTGCCCTTTACCATGTCGACGTAGCAGGCCGTGAGCGTAGCGACCCCCGACAACCGCTGCATGTAGTTCAACGCGACGCGTTCGGCCGAGAGCAGTCCGCGGGCGTGGCCGGTGACGAAGAGCACAGGCTCGCCCGCGGTGACGCGTACACCGTCTTCATGTTCGACGCGAATCGAGACTTTTGCGTCGAGGAGACGGAAGGCGTCGAGCGCCAGCGGCACTCCGCACACGACGCCTTTTGCACGCGCGACCAGCGTGGCTCGCGACCGGCGGTCGGACACGACGGTGGCGATCGTCGTCACATCGTTGAACGCGCCGTCTTCCTGCAGCGCGGATCGCACCATGGCATCCAGCGCTTCCTGTTTCAGCGGAAAGCGCAGCATGCCGGCGCCACTCATCGCCGGAATCGTCAACGGCGTGATGGTGCGAGGAACCGATCGGCGCTCTCGGGGAATCTCGGGCGTTTCCATTGTCGCATGCCTCCGTTACTCCCCTGGATCTACCCTATTTGCCGCTGAGGGCAAGGGCTGGGTCGGGCCGCCGCCGATGGCCACCATCCGCTCGATCGCCCGCCGCGCGCGTTCGGCGATTGCCGCGGGCACCGTGATCCGATGCTGATTGAGCTCGATTGCCGCGCGGACTTTGGGCAGCGTCGTGACCTTCATGTAGGCACACGACGCACGCTCGTTCGCCGCGAAGAAACGCTTATTAGGATTTTCGCGTCTCAGGCGATGGAGAATGCCCACTTCGGTAGCGACGATGAATTCGTCGGCGTCGGACTGCGCAGGCCGCTTGATCATGCCTTCCGTCGACAGGATCTGAACGCCGTCTGCGTCGACTTCCCCGGCCGACATCGCTTCGAGCACGCTCGTCGAACACCCGCACTCTGGATGAATCAAGAATTCCGCCTCCGGGTGAAGATTGCGTTGGAGACGAATATGCTCGGGATCGATGCCCGCGTGCACGTGGCACTCTCCCATCCACACATGCATGTTCTTGCGCCCCGTCAGCCGACGCACGTGCGCTCCCAAGAACATGTCAGGGAGAAAGAGAATTTCCTGATCCGCGGGAATGGAGTTCACGATCTCCACGGCGTTCCCCGACGTGCAGCAGTAATCGCTCTCGGCTTTCACTTCCGCCGTCGTGTTCACGTACGAGACGACGACCGCGCCCGGAAATTCGGCCTTCCACGCGCGCAATCCGTCGGCATCGATCGTCGCGGCGAGAGAGCAGCCCGCCGCAAGATCGGGCAGCAACACCGTTTTCTTGGGCGACAGAATCGCCGCCGTCTCGGCCATGAAGTGCACGCCGCAGAAGACGATGACGTCGGCGTTCGTCTTTGCCGCTTCACGCGACAACCCGAGCGAGTCGCCCACGAAATCGGCGACGTCCTGCACTTCAGGACGTTCGTAATTGTGCGCGAGAATGACGGCGTTGCGCTGGCGCGCTAGGCGCTTTATGTCGTCCTGGAGCGCCGCAATGGCGGCGGGCGATGAGGCGAGAACCATAGCCGAAAGGTAATGACGCCCGTCAACTGGACCTCACAACTCGATGTGGCGGCCTTTCCAGTCACGCTTGGCGTGCGGGAAATCTGTGCGATAGTGACCGCCGCGCGATTCTTTCCGCATGAGCGCGGCCTCAACTATGAGATGAGCCGTTTGCAGCATGTTCAGCTCCTCCGTCGCACCCGGCGGCAACCGCGTGCCGATGTCGGCGAGGTGCTCGAGAGCGGCGCGAAGTCCGCGCGCCGTGCGTGCGATCCCGGCGTACTCCCACATTGTCGAGCGAATGTCGTCAGCCGCCACCTGCGCGGCACCACGGTCCGGAAGCGGCGGGACCCTCCATTTTCCGATCGGCGGCGGCCGCACAAGCTTCTTGTTCCCGGTGAGATCGCGCGCGACCCGTTCCGCGAACACGAGTCCCTCGAGCAACGAATTGGACGCGAGACGATTGGCGCCGTGCACGCCCGTTCGCGCGACTTCGCCCACCGCGTAGAGCCGCCGCGCGCTCGACCGGCCGCGCAGGTCCGTGACGACGCCGCCCATCATGTAGTGCGCTGCCGGCGTCACTGGGATGAGATCCTTTCGTGGATCGATACCGCGCGCCTGACAGAGCGCGAAGATGCCCGGGAAACGCTCGACGAAATGCTTGCCGAGCTTTCGCGCATCGAGAAAGACCGTTCCATTCCGCTGCTCGCGGAAGATCGCGCGCGCCACGACATCCCGCGGCGCAAGCTCGGCCAGCCGATGTCGCGCGCGCATGAAACGAACGCCGCGCGCGTTGACCAGAATCGCCCCTTCGCCGCGCACGGCCTCGGACACCAGTGCCAGCGGATTCTCCGGCGTGTCGAGCGCCGTGGGATGGAATTGCACGAACTCCATGTCGGCCAGCGTGACGCCGGCGCGGTGCGCGATGGCGAAGCCGTCGCCCGTCGCAACCACCGGATTTGTCGTATAACGATAAACCTGACCGCACCCGCCGGTGGCCAGCACTGTCGCATCGGCGATAATCTCCGTCGCGCGCCCGGCAATGCTCGCGCGCACGCCATAGCAAATGCCGCCGTGGACGATCAGCTCGAGCACTCGGGCGCGCTCGAGCACCCGAACACGCTCGGCCTCGCGTACGCGCGCGACGAGCGTGCGCGCAACCTCGGCGCCCGTCTGATCGCCATGGGCGTGCACGATGCGGTTCTTCGAGTGCGCCGCTTCGCGTCCGAGTTGCAGCCGCCCCCGTGGATCGAGATCGAAATCGGCGCCGGCGGTCTGAAGCTCTCTCACTCGCGCGGGCCCTTCCTCCACGAGCACCTGAACCGCCGCCGCATCACACAAGGCGGCGCCAGCGGCCAATGTGTCTTGTCGATGGAGTGCCGGTGAGTCGCCGGCGCCAAGCGCCGCGGCGATGCCGCCCTGCGCGTAGGCGGTCGCGCTATCGAACAGCGAGCGCTTGGTGAGGAGCAGCACGTCGCCGTGGTCGGAGGCGCGCCAGGCAGTATGAAGTCCTGCCACGCCGCTGCCGACGACGAGGAAGCGGGTGCGAACGCGATCGGGCATCCTTCCAATTAAACCCCCACCTGCGGCAGCGCGAAGTTCCGCAAAGTTCCCTTCATTCCTTTGGCCGCCGACGATTCGCGTGCCGTCTTGCCCCCACCCCCGTCACGAACGATTCTTTCGCGATGCGTAAGCTGCTCATTCTCGTGGCCGTGCTCCTGGCGGTCCACGTTGCCTTCCTTTTTGTCCGCCCTTCCAGCGCCGAATTGCCGCCGTCGGACAAGGCCGTGCGCGTCGGCATCGTGCTCGACGTCGGCGGACTCGGCGACAAGTCCTTCAACGACGGCGCCTACGCCGGCGCGATGCGCGCCGAAAAAGAGCTCGGCGCTCGCGTTCGACTGATCGAGCCGGGTGAAGGCACCGACCGCGAGGCCGGTCTCCGGCTGTTGGCGGCCGAGCACATGGACCTCGTCATCGGCGTCGGCTTCATCTTCACCGATGACATCACGCAGCTCGCCAAGGAATACCCCACCACGAACTTCGCCGGCGTGGACTTCTCGCTGGCCACCGACAAGGCGGGCACTCTCATTCCGCCGCCGGCTAACGTTGCCGCGCTCAAGTTCAAAGAGGAGGAAGGTTCGTTCCTCGTCGGTGCGCTCGCCGCGTTGGTGGGCAAGTCGAAGAAAGTTGGATTCGTGGGCGGAATGGACGTCCCGCTGATCTGGAAGTTCGAAGAGGGGTACAAGGCGGGCGTCAAAGCCGTCTGTCCCGATTGCACTGTGGTATCACAGTACGCCGGCGTCACCCCCGACGCATTTCGCAACCCTGGCAAAGGCAAGGAGCTGGCGCTCAATCAGTATCAGCAGGGCGTGAACGTCATTTTTCACGCGTCTGGATCTACCGGCGGCGGCGTGTTCGAAGCTGCGCGCCAAACAGGAAAGCTTGCCATTGGCGTCGACGCCGATCAATACGACGAAGCGCCGGGCCACGTACTCACCTCAATGGTCAAAGGCATCGACGTGGGCGTCTTCGACATGATCAAACGGGCACGCGATCACGTGTTCAAGGGCGGCATTTATACGTTCGGTCTCGCCCAGAACGGCGTGGGATACATCTACGACGAGCACAATCGCGCACTGATCCCGGACGACGTGCGCGCGCGCGTCGAACAGCTCAAAGCGGAGATCATCGCCGGCAGAATCACTGTGCCGAGCACACGATGAGTAGAGTGGAATCCAACTCTACCGCGCCGGCGATCCGGCTCGCTGACATCCACAAGTCGTTCGGTCCCGTTCTGGCCAATCGTGGCGCCTCACTCGAGGTGGCGCGCGGCGAGATTCACGCGCTCGTCGGCGAGAATGGCGCCGGCAAGTCGACGCTCATGCGCGTGCTCAGCGGCATGTACGCCGCGGAGTCAGGCAGCATGGAGGTCCACGGAGACGACGTTGTCGGTTGGTCCACCGCGGCGGCAATCGACGCCGGCGTTGGGATGGTGCACCAGCATTTCATGCTCGTTCCCACGCTCACGGTGGCCGAGAACGTCATACTCGGCCGCGAGCTGACAAAGAATGGTCAGCTCGATCGCGAGCGCGCCGAGCGCGAGGTCGCCGAGTTGAGTCGTACGACGGGGCTCGCCGTCCGGCCGGAGCGGAAGGTCGCTGATCTTTCCGTCGGCGAAGCGCAACGCGTGGAGATTCTAAAAACGCTCTATCGCGGCGCCAAGATTCTCATTCTCGACGAGCCCACGGCCGTGCTGTCGCCGCCCGAGATCGACGAACTGTGGCAAGTGTTGCGACAGATGCGCGACCGTGGCGAAACGATCGTGCTCATCACGCACAAGCTCGACGAAGTGATGGAAATCTCCGACACGATTACCGTCATGCGGCACGGACGCACGGTGGGCCGTCTGCGAACGTCGGAGACCACACCCGCCGAGATCGCGAAGGCTATGGTCGGCCGGGATGTGCAGCTCGCGATGAACTACGTGGCCGAGCAACACCCGTCGGAGCGTGCCGAAGGCGGGCGGATTCCCGACTCGACGCCGCTGCTCGAAGTCCGCGATCTCCTCGTGAACGACGTTCGCCGGTTGACCGCGGTCGACCGTGTGAGTTTCGGCATCGTCCCCGGAGAGATTCTCGGAATCGCCGGCGTCGAAGGCAACGGTCAGACGGAGTTGCTCGAAGCCCTCGCCGGGCTGCGGGACGTGAAAAGCGGAACGATCGAAATCGCTCGGCGAGACGTCACCTATTTCACGGTGAAGGAACGCGGCGACGCCGGCCTATCACACATCCCTGAAGACCGGCACGCTCGCGGTCTGATTCTCGACTACTCGATTGCCGAAAATCTCATCCTCGGCCAGCAGCATCGGTTCACGCGCGGCGTGCGACTCGACAACGAGAAGATTCAGGAGCACGCCCGGCAACAAATCGACGCGTTCGATATCCGTCCCCCCGATGCAACGCTACCGGCGCGCGCGCTCTCCGGCGGCAATCAACAGAAGATCGTCATCGCGCGTGAGATGTCGCGCGCCTTTCAGGTATTGCTCGCGGCGCAGCCGACGCGCGGTGTAGACGTCGGCGCCATCGAGTTCATTCACACGCGTTTACGCGAAGCTCGCGACGCCGGGAAAGCGATTCTGCTCGTCTCAGCCGACCTCGCCGAGATACTCGCGTTGTCGGATCGCATCGCGGTGATGTACGGCGGCAAGTTCGCCACGGTGCTGCCCCGCGCCGAGGCGAGCGAAGAAATACTCGGGCCGTACATGATGGGCGCCACGTCGGAGCGAGGACACGCCGCATGAGTGCGTCGTCGAGCTCCACCGCGGATACCACGACATCACACCGCGTCGTCACGCTCGCCGGCGCGGCCGCGCGGCGGGCGGCGATCGAAGAGGCGGTTCTTCCGGCGATCGTCGCATTATTGGTTGCGGCGATCGTCGGCGACATTCTAATTCTCTCATTCGGCCAGAATCCGGGAACCGTCTATCGTTTGTTGCTCGAGGGCACGTGGGGCAACGCCTACGGTCTCGGACAGGTGTTGTACAAAGCAACGACGCTCACGTTGACGGGACTCGCCGTGGCCGTCGGCCTGCGGGCTGGATTGTTCAACATCGGCGCGGAAGGGCAACTCGCCGCGGGCGGGTTCGCGGCCGCGATGGTAGGGCTCATTCTGCCGTCGGGACTGTCGGCCTTGGTCACGCTTCCGGTGTACCTCGTCGCTGCGGCAATCGGCGGCGGCGTGGTCGGCGGCATTCCCGGCGTGCTCAAGGCAAAGTTCGGTGCGCACGAAGTGATCACGACGATCATGCTCAACTTCGTGGTGCTGGCGCTGCTCAACTATTTCGTCGCGGCACATATGCGCGTGGCGGACAGTCTGCACACGGCAGAGATTCACGCCGGCGCGCTGCCGCCGCTCTCGGCGTTCATCTCCGGATTTCATGGTTCCGCGGCCAACGTCGTGATTTTCGTCGCGATTCTCGCGGCCGTCGTGACGGGTTGGTTTCTCTTTCGCACGCGGCGCGGCTTCGAGCTTCGAGCGACGGGACTTCAGCCGCAGGCTGCGGAGTACGGCGGCGTGGATGTGCGCGGCGTCTGGTGGCGCGCGATGGCGTTGTCCGGTGCGCTCGCCGGCGTCGGCGGCCTGAATTTCGTGCTTGGCTACAAGCATTACTACGAAGATGCGTTCGCGTCCGGCGCGGGATTTCTTGGCATCGCCGTCGCGATCGTGGGCCGCAATCACCCACTCGGCGTGGTATTGGCCGCGCTGGTGTTCGCCACGATGTCACAGGGTGGACTCGCGGTGAACGCGGTGGTTCCCAAGCAAATGGTGGACGTCCTCCAAGCGGTGGTGATCATCGCGGTGGCGGCGAGTGTGCCCGAGGTGAGACGCATGCTCCGGAGGGGCCGATGATTCTCATCGCGTTTCTCGTCCAGACGCTGCGCATCGCGATTCCCTACCTGTTCGCGGCGAGCGGCGGCGTCGTCTCCGAACGCTCGGGACTGATCGCGATCGGACTCGAAGGCTACATGCTCGGCGGCGCGTTTTGCGCGGCGTTGGCGAGCTACTACAGTGGCAGCGCGTGGGTGGGGCTGGCGGGTGCGATGGCCGGCGGTGTCGCACTCGCACTGCTGTACGCGGTGACCGTGATTCGCTTCCGCGCCGACCAGGTGGTGGTCGGCATCGCGATCAATCTGCTGGTGATTGGCGTAACCCGATTCTTTTTGCGCCTGGCGTTTCACAGTTCGGCAAATTCGCCGCGTGTGCCGGGATTCGGCGCCGAGCAGTCGGGTACGGGCGTGGTTGCGTTGGCGCACAATCCGCTCGTGTGGTTGGGCCTCGTCTCGGTCGCGTTCGTCTCGTGGCAGCTGTACCGGACACCCTTCGGGCTACGAATTCGAGCCGTGGGTGAGCATCCGGCGGCGGCGACGTCCGTGGGGATTCGGGTCGCGAAGATCCGCTATCTCTCCGCGGCGCTTTCGGGAATGCTGGCCGCGTTGGGCGGTGCGTATCTGGCGCTCGATCAGCATCAGTTCAGCGCTGAGATGACGGCAGGACGAGGGTTCATTGCGCTGGCAGCGATCATCTTCGGACGGTGGGATCCCTTCCGAGCCGCTCTTGCCTGCTTACTGTTCGCGGCGGCCGAGACGCTTCAGATCCAACTGCAGGGCGCGCAGCTCATTCCGTCGCAGTTCGTCGAGATGATTCCGTACGTTCTGACGATCGTCGCGCTCGCGGGCGTCGTCGGCCGAGCGGTGCCGCCGGCCGCGCTCGGGAAGGTGGCCGACTAGCGCTCGAGTGCGCGAAGCGTTCGGAATTGGTCAAGCCTGCCTGTCACGCACAGCGCGGTCAGATCGTTTACGTATCATGTATGTCTGGAATTTGTCCTGACTCCGCGCGTTGTAGATCTGCGCCGCGCACAGCCGATGGTTGATAGCCGATAGCTTATAAAAATGGGCAAGCTTGTTGTTTTGATGATCACAGCGTTCATCGACATGGTCGGAACGCTGATGATCATTCCGCTTCTTCCGTTCTACGCCAAGACGTTTGGCGCGAGCGGGCTCGTGGTCGGTCTGCTCGTTTCGTCCTTTTCCATCGCGCAATTGCTGAGCGCGCCGATGTGGGGACGATTCTCCGACCGATACGGTCGTCGCCCGGCCCTCATGGTGGGTCTTGGCGCGTCGGCGTTCGCGTACGTGATCTTCGCCTACTCCGACTCGCTCTGGCTGCTATTCCTCTCGCGAATCGTGCAGGGGTCAGGCGGGGGCACGGTGAGCGTCATTCAGGCCTACGTCGCCGATGCGCTCAAGCCCGAGGATCGCGCCAAAGGACTCGGTTGGTTGTCGGCCGCGACCAATGCCGGCGTCGCATTGGGGCCGGTGCTCGGCGCGTATATGATGGTGTTCGGAAAGCACGCGCCGGGAATCGCCGCCGCCGCCCTTTGCGTGATGAACATCGGGTTCGCGGCGCGCTTTCTCGTCGAGTCGCGCGACATGGTCGAGGCCCGCGCCAACAAACCCAAAAAGGGGCGAGGCCGCGAAGCGGTGCTTCACGTCATCACGCACTCGAGCGAACCGGCCCCGCGGCTCATCTGGATCTATGCGATTGGCATTGGTGCATTCCAGGGCATGAACGCCATTCTCGCGCTGTTCCTTGCGGCGCGCTTCGGGGTGACGGCGAAAACGATCGGGTATTTCTATACGTACATCGGGGTCATCTCCGTGCTGACGCGCGCCCTCGTACTCGGCTGGGCGGTGGATCGCTTCGGCGAGGCGAGGCTATCGCGCTTGGGACAGGGTCTGCTTGCACTCGGTCTGGCGACCATGCCGTTCATGCATCGAATGGCGGACCCTGCCGCCTTCGCCGACAGATTGGGGGGACTGCTTCCGGTGTCGGCCGTCGCATTTCTGCCCTTTCTACCCTTGGGTCTGGCCGTGGCGCTGCTGCCTCTGGGCACGGCATTTACCTTCCCGTGCGTGACCGCCCTCCTGTCGCGTGTGATTCCGAACAGCGAGCGTGGGTTATACATGGGGGTGCAGCAGACTTTTGGGGGCTCAGCCCGCGTTATTTTTCCTATCGCCGCTGGCTGGGCATTCGACCGTTTTCCGGCGCTTCCATTCCTCGTATCGGCCGGGCTCGTTGCTGGCACGATTCTACTAGGGTTGGGTATGGAGGAATACACTCGGCCGAAGCGCGAACCTGAGACCGCAACCGCGGCTTAGTCACGTTACGCCGGGCCAATTGCGCGGAGCAGGTCGAACCGACGTTCATCGACGCACTAATCGCTCAACAGGAGATTGCATGCTCGCTTCGCGCGTTCGTGGAGCACTGTCCCTTTCCGCAGCGCTCGCGATTGTTGCGTGCGGCAGCGGGGCTGAGCCGGGGGGCCAGGGAACAGCGCCCTCAGCTGTCGCCATCGTCTCGGGCAACGGACAAACCGGTCTGGTGGGCGCGCCGTTGACGCTGCCACTGGCCGTCCGCGTCACGTCGAGCGGAACCGCCGTGTCCGGCGTCACCGTCAATTTCACCGTCGCGAGCGGAGCGGCTACGGTCAATCCGTCATCGGCGCCGACCGACGTCACCGGCCAAGCGAAAACCCAAGTGACCCTCGGCTCATCGCCGGGCAACGTCACGATTACCGCAGCGGTCGCCGGAACGAATCTCACGGCGACCTTTCTTGCGACCGCGGGGACGACAACGATAACGCTGGCATGTTCCGGCGGAACACCCGTGACGCCAAATGTCGGCGGGGTGCTTCCCGGCGTCGCTGGATCAGGCGTCTGTCTCGGCGGCGGCACCGCCGGCGCGGATTACACGGTCGTCGCATTTCACGCCAACGCGGACGCGTTGGCCACGGCGACGATCAGCGTGGCGTCGCGTGGAGCCACGCCGCTGAGCACCGCGTCGGTCGCTCCGAGCTTCGACATGACGTCGGGCACGGGAGTGCTGCAGTCACGCGCCAACTCGCTGCGCGCCACGTTCGATGCGCAGCTTCGTGAAACGTCGCGCCGAACGCTCACGCCGATGATTCCCGGCGCGCGTGCCTCATTGAGACAGCGCGCTGCGTCGGCGATTGTCCCGGGCAATCCGGCAATTGGCTCGCTCTTCTTGCTCAACGCGAACGGCACCGTGGGCCAAGCATGTACGCCGTCAATCAATGTCACGGCGCGAGTGGCGGCGGTTTCGAATCTTGCGATCGTCCTCGCGGATACGGCCAACCCTGCCGGCGGATTCACCGACGCCGAGTACGCGGCATTCGGCGCCACGTTCGATACGCTCGTGAGTCCGTTGGACGTCGCCAACTTTGGGCAGCCCACGGACGTCGACAACAACGGAAAGATCCTGATTCTGTTCACGAAGGAAGTGAACAAGCTCACGCCGCGGGGCAGCGGGGGCGTGATCGGCGGATTTTTTCACGAACGCGATCTGTTCCCCAAAACCACGACGGGCGGCCTCGACGGATGCGCGGGCAGCAACTTCGCCGAGATGTACTACTCGCTCGTCCCGGATCCGGCGTCGCCGGGAAGATTCGGCGACACGCGTGCGAAGGCCGACGTTCAGAATCTCACGCCAAGCACGCTCGTCCACGAGTTTCAGCATTTGATCAACGCGGGCCGGCGTCTGTACGTGAACAACGCCGATGCATTCGAGGACACGTGGTTGAACGAGGGATTGAGCCACGTCGCCGAGGAGTTGTTGTACTTCCACGCGTCGCAACTCGTCCCGCGCGCGAACATCAACGGCACCGTCATCCGTACGAGCCAGGCGTCGGTGAACAACTTCAACAATCTGCAGGGCGACAACTTCGGACGTTTCGAGATCTTTATTGGCAAACCCTCAGTGACGTCGCCG
>Ga0193753_10000131_pt1 | contig 69607 bp, 52 predicted proteins | sample H1c2metaG_FD_144925 | JGI IMG/M metagenome (GOLD analysis project Ga0193753, IMG submission 144925) | Soil microbial communities from a riparian zone of the East river system, Colorado, United States - H1c2 | ecosystem: Environmental > Terrestrial > Soil > Riparian zone | place: USA: East...
CAAATTGATCCTGCGGATGTTCGCCCTTGTTAAACGAGGTGAAACTTTTGTGGAGAATTATAAAAAAGCTGCTTAGGAATGTTTTTATAAATAAAATTTGGAAATATGATTAACCTAGAATACATACTGCACAGGGCATTAATCACAGGCCGGTATCCGCTTCTATCGTTAACGCGGCTAAGTTAGCTGTCTTAATTGTAGTTGCTCACTGAAAGGATAATTTTCAATATCTTTAGTCAAAAAACGGGCAACACAATACTTTAAACTTGCCTGCAATACAGTCAGACAACTATAATATGCCGACAAAACAAGCAAATATTTATAAAATTCTCGACCAGTTAAAAATAAGGAAAGCTATGTATTTAGGGAATGGCTATAATTTCAGTTCCTTGGATTCTTTTGTTGCTGGTTTTACCACTGCTGCATCCGACAGGCAATTAGAGTTAAATGACTATCCCAATTTTAGATATTTCAGTACATGGTTGTTAGGACATTTAAAAAAACATTTTGGTTTATCGGGTGGTTGGCATTGGCAATTGTCAAATAGAAATTTCGGAAATGATGAAAAATGTTTCGAGGATTTTTTTGAGTTTTTAGAAACTTTCAAAAAATCAAAGACACATAGAAAATCTATTACACTCAACGCTGAAGCAATGGAATTTCACAAATCAGGGCATGTAAAAAGACTTGAAGTTGTTGATGGGAAGGAAGTAAAAATACATGACGATCCCTTTAAAATCGAGTGGATAACTATGGATAATTCTTCTACAGTTTGGTTGGATTATTTTGATAAAACTGGAAATATAATTAGAGAGGACATTTGGAGTATTAACTCTGACGAAGCAACAAAAAAATTGACGGACGAATTTGGGATTTACCTAATTGTTGAATAAAAATTTCAAGATGAATAGCACCGGACTTAACGTTGTATTTGTGCTATATTGTCAAGTGAATCTTATTATAAATTGAACATTAGCCTCAAAGTAAGTAACTTTCCAACCTTAAAACATTCCAACTTTTCAACTATGGAATATTCCACTTTCGAAACCGAATTCCGTGTACGCCCGGATGATATTGATATGTTCCAGCATGTACACAACAGCAAGTATTTTGATTATGTGTTGGCTGCCCGGTACGACCAGATGGAACGCTGCTATGGCGTAGCTATGGAAAAGTTTATGGAGCGTGGTTTTGGTTGGGTGGTGCGTACCGCTTATGTGGATTACAAACGCGCCTTAACTATGAGTGATTACTTCATTGTAAAAACCGGCATCGAAACCATTGATGAAAAAGGCTGCCGGGTAGCTTTTACCATCACCAACAAAGCCACCAAAAAAATATGCTGCGATGGCTGGTTTGATTATACGATGATCGATATGAAAACAGGACGTGGGGCTAAAATACCGGCGGATATTATTGAGCAATACCTGATCTAATGCCAATTATGTGGAAAAATCATATCTCAATATTTCCAAATAACTAAAAAATTAATTATATTAGATAACTATTTCCACCCCTGAGAAATTGTAACAGGATAATTCGGGTATCCTTGTGCTTTACATATTGGTTGCCCTGATTCCCCTGAACTGATTATCGCTATTCAAACGCCTAATTTGATCGCATGAAAAAACTCTTACTCGTCCTGGTACTTTTATTTGTGTTCTTCGCCCCCGGGATAGTACGGGCGCAGGCTATAACCGTAACTATTGTGAGCCCCCTCGCAACAGGACGGTATCCCGACACGCTAAATATTAGGGTATCCATATCGTCAACTTTTGCAATGGATACCGTAAAGGCAACGGTCAGCAGCCGGTCGGTATTACTTGTGCGGAACCCATCCGACGGTTCATTCAGGGGTGCATTGATCTTAACCGGCCTGGCGCAGGGAACGCAGGAATTAGACCTGTATGCCCGCGATGCAATGGGAAATACGCAAACAGCAACCCGGAATTTTACCTTTGACAGCCGCCCGATAGTCACCATTCAATCACCAACCAACTTTACCGCCTACCAAACCAAATTGCATATCAAAGCCACGGTAAGCGATCCGGGGCATGCCAATTGCAACGGTGTGATCTATACTCCTTATCCTTTGCCCACTACCCCTGCTTATACGATCACTTTTGTCAATAGTATAGATACGCTTGTTGATTTTTTAACTCCGCCAACGACATCGGGACAGGTCGACTTTGCCGTAAGGGCAACAGACGATGCAGGCCAGATAACAGAGTCATCGTTGACAGTTTATGGTGAAAAAAGCCCCTTTTTAACACCTGTCTATACGGATATCGGCCGAATTATCGATTATCTCGGTAACCGTGTACTCGTAGAAACGGGTCGAACGCTAAAAATTGTAAACATTACCGACAACACCTCGCAAACCATTGCAACAGCAAACAGGGAAATCACCTCAGTGCATTTAACAAACTCAGGTGCAGCTATGGTAATGGCACCACCGGGAACGACCGCTGATTCCTTGTATGTGTGGAAAAGCAGCACCAGCACCTTAACAAACATTAATACTGTTGCTAACCGGGCTTTGAATGCATATGAATTTTCGGTAAACGGCGACAATATAGTTTGGTATGCCCGGACTCAGGAGCTTCATTTAACCAATGCCGGCACATTAGTTGACATCCTGGTTGATGCTAACCACGCGCTTAATAACAACAACGGCATCGACTCCTTAGGAAACATCTCCTACAGCGCGGCTGAAGATATATATAAATATGTGATCGCCACCCAAACCAAAACCCGTATAACCACTGATGGGGCTACCAATTTTAACTCATACTCGTCAATAGAAGGAAACAATATAGCTTATATTCACCAGGTTACCAGCAACCCCACCCATCTTTATTTATACGATGGCACAAAAAGCCGCGACCTGGGCATAAGCTCTGCAGGGGCTGGCTCCAGCGGGTTCCAGTTCCGCAATGGCTATTTAGGTTACAGCAAATACGATAATAACAGCATTTCGCAGATATGGCTCAGGCGGCCCGACACATCTTCAAGACAGGTTAGTTTCTTCTCGGGTCCAAGTACAATGGACAAAATTGGAAATACAGGCAGTCTGCTGTTCACAAACAGTGCAAAAAGGTATTATGCCGATAGCTTAACTGCCCCCCATGTGGTTTCGGGTACACTGGGGACATCTTTTTATGTCAATGGCGCCTTTTATCTGGCTTTGGGTAACACCCTATTCAAATATAATAGTTTAACGGCGCCCACTCTCGCTGCAGCTATTACATCCTTTACGCCGGTTGCCGCGCCTAAAGGGGCCACTGTAAGGATCAGGGGATCACACTTCACAGGAGCAACGGGTGTAAGCTTCGGCGGTGTAAATGCAACGTCTTTCAATATCATTGGGGATACCACCATTACCGCCGTTGTTGGTACAGGCGCCACAGGTAGTGTATCAGTAGCGGGCTACTCGGGCGCAGGTTCATTGGCAGGCTTTACTTTCATAGCTGTGCCAACTATCTCGTCATTCACCCCTATTGCATCGGGAACAGGCGCAACCATCACGATAAACGGAACGAACTTTATTAACGTAAGTGCAGTTAGTTTCGGCGGCACCCCGGCAACAAGCTTTAATATGGTGTCTGCAACACAAATAACAGCCGTAGTTGCTTCGGGTACCACAGGCAGCGTATCTGTCACTACGCCCGGCGGAGTTGTAACAAAAACGGGCTATACATTTTTGCCTTTGCCGGTAATTACGACAAATACCTCATCCCCTTCGTTCTTGCAGGGGAGCAGCATTTCATTGTCCGCCAGCACAGGCTCTGGTTTTACTTATCAGTGGGCATTGGATGGAGTTGACATATCCAATGCCACACAGCCCATCTTGGTTGCCAACAAAGGAGGATCATATACGGTTAGGATAACTTCTGGCGCAGCATCTGTAACATCGGCACCGTTGCTGGTAACCATGATATTCGATCTTCCCGCATCAAATTTCCAGATAACAGGAAAAGACGCCTCTTGCAAAGGAAGTACCAATGGCGAGATATTGATCTCAGCAACCGCGTCTATGAACTATACTGCTGAAGTAACAGGCAATGGCGCCAATACGGCTTACCATTTTACAGCTACGGCTACCTCCGGCAACCTTGGAGCCGGCACTTATGATGTCTGTATTACTGTCGATGGGCAAAGCGATTATAAACAGTGTTTCACCGTTGTCATCGGCGAGCCTAAAGACTTGTCAGTATTTGCTACTGTGAACGGTTCGGACCGGACGGTTACGCTTTCGCTTGATGGCGGAAACGTTTATACAGTGAACCTGAACGGTGCAAATTATACAACCACCAGCAATTCCCTGACGTTAAATCTGCAGCGGGGCGACAATCTAATGACGGTATCAACCGACAAACTCTGCCAGGGTATTATTGTTAAGCACATCAGCGCAGGAAACGATATTACCTTATATCCTAATCCTATTGATAATATCCTGAATATCACACTCGGTCAGGACCCTGCTAAGATGGCTTTGGTTGAGGTGCGCGACTTAAACGGCAATTTGGTATTTTCTGGCAAATACGCTAATCAATATGGCAGTATCCAGGTCGACCTGTCGTCGCTTACCAGCGGCATTCATGTGTTGAAACTTGGGCTGACCAATTCTGAAAGCATTTTTAAGATAATCAAGAAATGAGAAGAATAAATATACTTGCAGTTTTTATAATATTGCTGGCAGGATGCGGTGGTAAAAAGTCAAATCCCTCACCCCCATCATCTGCTGCTTTGATCTTTCCTGACAATAACGCCGCATGCATAACGGGAACTGTTGTTTCGGACGCCCAAAATACAGTAGCATTCAGCTGGCACAGCTCTGCTAATGCCAACAGCTATGAGGTTGATGTAAAAAACCTGCTGACCGGTGAAATTACTGCGCATACCTCTGCCCAACCGGGCCTTACGATCACGCTGGCTCGCAATACACCTTATTCATGGTACGTAGTGTCGAAGTCAAATGCTGTCTCTGTTACGGCTAAAAGCGATACCTGGAAATTCTATAACTCAGGACCCGGCGTGGTATCGCATGCGCCTTTCCCTGCGACATTGCTTACGCCAACCTTTGCGCAGAATATTGACGCTTCTGGTGGCCAGGTTACCCTTACCTGGGATTGCAGTGACGTAGACAATGACCTGGCAAGCTATGATGTATCCCTGGGAGCTGCTGCTACACCACCTCTTCTTCAAAGTGCAGTTGCCAACAAAACATTAAATGTTAATGTAACAAGCGGCACCATTTATTACTGGATGATCGTGGCTAAAGATCTAAAAGGAAACACTTCAACTTCTGACATTTTTCAATTTAAGGTGAACTGATAAGAGTTTAAATCGCTCCCTTTATCAATTCCCCATAAAACTCACCCACATTCATCCCGGCCGCCCTCACCTGCTGAGGGATCAGGCTATTGGCTGATTGACCTGGTGTAGTATTGATCTCGATAAAGTAAAACTCTTGTGTGCCTTCCAGCAAAATAAAATCGACCCTCACCATGCCGCGGCAATTCAATCGTAAATAAACCTGGGTTACAATTTCGGCTATCTTTTCGTTTTGCCCGGCACTCAGGTCTGCCGGGGTTATCTCTTTGGATACACCTGGGGTGTATTTGGCTTCGTAATCAAAAAATTCTTTAGAACTAATGATCTCGGTGGCGGGCAATACAGTTATTTTGCCGTGCAGCCGTGCTATGCCTATGCTAAACTCGCGGCCCTTAATAAATTCTTCAACTAATATTTGATCATCCTCCTTAAAAGCTCTTTCAAACGCATCGTGCAATCCCGCTGCATTCTGCACCTTGCTCATACCCACACTGCTGCCACCATTATTGGGTTTAATAAAAAGCGGGAATTTTAAAGAAGATACAATATTTGATGCCTCATGAATACCGCTTTTAAATAATTGTATAGAACGGGCCATATTTAAACCATGTATGCCATGTACAATGGCTTTGGTATAGGCCTTGTTCATCGTGATGGCCGAAGTAGTGGCATCACAGGTATTGTATGGAATGCTCAGCATATCAAAATAACCCTGTAGCTTGCCATCCTCACCGGGGGTGCCATGTACAGTGATAAATGCAAAATCAAACTTTACCTTCTGTCCAGCCAGTGTTAAACTGAAATCGTTTTTATCGATGTCAATACTCTCCTTTTCCGATTCATAAAACCACCTGTCGCGGTTAATGAATATGGTATATACCTTATATTCATCCGCATTCAAGTTTGCAGCGATGTTTTTGGCACTGTTTACAGATACTTCGTATTCCCCGGAAAATCCTCCGGCCAAAAGGGCTATATTTTTTTGTGGCATAGTTGTCAAAGATATTTTTTTGATTTCGGAATTCGAATTTACAATGTCGGATTTATTAATGTATGTATCTTTAAGAATAAAAATTAAACATTTGCTTGCATAAGATCAGTAAATCCGAAATCGAAATTCCGAAATTCGAAATAATGACCTATGTTTGCTGATAAGCATTGGATATCTTTATAAATAAAAATGAGCTTTTTCGCTTACTTAAAAACTAAATCATTCCGTAACACTATTCTTTTGGCCATTGGCTCGGTAATAGTTGTTGTTTTAATCGCTTTTTACAGTTTAGGTTATTATACACGCCATGGCTCGGGCATACCCGTTCCGAAGGTTACCGGTTTGGCTGTTGAAAAAGCCCTCAGTATGTTAAAAGACCAGGGATTTGGTGTAAGTATCGACTCTGTTTATGTGGTTGACCAAGTACCCGGAACTGTTGTCGAACAAGATCCCGATGCCGGAACAAACGTGAAAGAGAACCGGGTGATCTACATCAAGATTGTAAAGAACCAGGCTCCTCCCGTAGCATTGCCTGATATATTGGATGCGCCTTATATTTCGGCAGTAGCCACTATCTCCAATTATGGCTTAAAGGTAGGTGATACTACCTATAGATCAGACATTGCCCGTAACCACGTGCTCGAAGTTAAATTTGGCGGCCAAACCATTCAGGCTGGCACCAAAATACCGAAAGGCTCTAAAATTGACCTTGTACTTGGCGATGGCGCCGGAGCAAGCGAAGTAGATATCCCCGACCTGCTTAACCAGGACCTTGACGCGGCCAGGTTCGCTATCAAGGGCTCCGGTTTAACATTAGGAACTATTACTTATGAAGGAACGATAACCGATTCAACCAATGTAGTGGTTGTTGCGCAATCGCCTATGAAAACGGATTCCTTAAGTAAAACCAGTATCGGCACGCGCATTAACCTTACAGTTTCACAAGGTAAAAAAACACCATGACCAACATTAATGCCGTTGAAATGATTGCACGCCTGCAAAGCGGCGAACAGTTAAACTTGCTTGATGTACGTGAAAGGATCGAATATCATACCTATAATATTGGCGGCAAGAATATCCCCCTTCCCGGTTTAAAAAGCAATTTGACTGAACTGAAATGGAATAAAACTGATGAGATCATCGTTATTTGCAAAGCAGGAATAAGAAGCGCGACGGCTAAATCAATTTTAGAATTGGATGGTTATCAGAATATCAGGAATTTAACAGGTGGACTGCTTGCTTATCAACGAAATCAATAAAAACAATATACCTATACAATGGATCAGGCTAAGAAATCATCCGGTACATTCAAAAAATTCATCATCGCCCTGGTGATCATTATTATCATCTCCTTAGGACTTACCTGCCTGTTCTATTATTTCAGGTATTTCGGCCCGAATGTTACCGGCAAACAGGAATATTTATACATACACACCGGCGCAACCTATAATGATGTTTACAAGATCATAAAAGACCAGGGAATAGTAAAAGACACTACTACCTTTAACTGGGCTGCCGAAAACATGAAATATAAGAGCCGGGTAAAACCGGGCAAGTACCGTTTAAAAAGCGGGATGAGCAACCGCCGCCTAATCAATATGCTGGCATCGGGTGCACAGGAACCGATAACCTTATCATTTCATAATTTAAGGTTGAAAGAAGAGTTCGCTGGCTTTGTTGCTAAAAAGATCGAGCCTGATTCAGCTGCTATCCTTAGTTTGCTTGATTCGTCAAAATATGTGGCACAATATGGCTTTACTACTGATAATGTGTACGCCCTGTTCATTCCAAATACCTACCAGTTATACTGGAATACCTCGCCGGAGAAATTCTTTAAGCGGATGTATGCCAATTACGAAAAATTCTGGACACCGGACCGCAAAAAACTGGCTGCCGACATCAACCTCACTCCTGTCGAGGTATCTGTTTTAGCTTCTATAGTTGACGCCGAGGCTTTGCATGATGATGAAATGCCCGCTGTGGCCGGCCTATACCTTAATCGCCTCAAAAAAGGAATGAAACTGGAATCAGATCCGACATTAATATTCGCCCTTCATGATTTTACTATCAGGCGGGTGCTTAATAAAGATAAGATATACAATTCTCCATATAATACCTACCTGCATACAGGCTTGCCGCCGGGACCTATTATGATGCCCTCGGTGAATGCACTGGATGCCGTGTTAAACTATAAAAAAAGCGACTACATTTATATGTGCGCCAAAGAGGATTTCTCAGGCTATCATAACTTCGCTACTAATTTAACCGATCATTTGATCAATGCACACAAATGGCAGCAGGCTCTTAATGAAAGAAACATCAAAAGATAATGTTTGAGCACACTACCAAACTGCGTGTACGTTACGGCGAAACCGACCAGATGGGTTATATGTACTATGGCAATTACGCGGAGTTTTATGAGGTTGGCCGTGTAGAAATGCTGCGCAGCCTGGGCATGACTTATAGTGGTATGGAAGCCTCAGGCATTATGATGCCGGTATTGGAGTTGCATTGCAAATACCTGAAGCCCGCATTATATGATGAGGAGATAAGCATTAAAGTCATCATGGCCAAAATGCCGGGTGTTAAGATCCATTTCAGGTATGAGTTGTATAACCATAATGATGAACTGATCAATACCGGCGAAACACTGCTGGTTTTTGTTAATATGAAAACCAGCCGCCCCTGCCTTCCCCCGCAGGAATTTATTGACAAGTTGAAACCATTTTTTCAGTAGATTTGGTTGAATGGAGTGGCTGCATCGTTTTTTACGCCGGTTTGCCTTTTACAGGTATCTTGTTGAGTGTACCAAGTATATTGCCTTTCCTGGGTTTAAGCCTATATCATTATATACCGTTGCAGTTTTCTTTTTTGGTGAGATAAAACAAGGCACACTGGTCAATAAAGCCTCTTCATTGGCTTATAATTTCATGCTGGCCCTATTTCCCGGCACTATATTTTTATTTACGCTGATACCTTATATCCCTATCAAACACTTTCAGGACAATTTATTCAGGGTGATGGGCCAGATATTGCCTGCAGACTCTTTTAAAGCACTCGAATCAACAATCATAGATATTATTAAAAATCAAAACGCCAGTTTATTTTCATTCGGCTTTTTAACTACTTTGTTTTTCGCAACCAACGGTGTCGACAGGCTGATGCAGGCGTTTAACAAATCATCCCTGATAACCGAAACCCGCACCTACTTACGCAGGCGCTGGATTGCGTTGGTACTTACGGTGGTTATCAGTCTCTCCATGCTGATCGCAGTGACCATCATGATCGTTGGGCATAAGGTGCTTATATTTTTACAGCATCATTTTTACAGTAAGGCACACGGCTGGTTTTTAGCGATAGCGGTGTTGAAGTGGCTCATCGTAATTGTTATATTTTTTGTGACCGTCTCCTTGCTTTACCGGTACGGGCCGGCACATAAACAAAGATGGAAATTCTTGAGCCCGGGATCGGTTTTGGCTACTGCACTCGCTGTATTAACCTCGGTTGGTTTTACATTTTACATCAATAACTTTTCATCCTACAACAAAATCTACGGCTCTATCGGCACCCTTATAGTCATCATGATCTGGCTGTATCTTAACTCGCTTATCATCCTTATCGGCTTTGAACTGAATGCCAGTATCGAGCTTTCCAAGCGGAGTATTGTGATTGTAAAACCAAAATTCAATTCCTTTCGCACGCACAAACCCGAAGAAACAAAGAGCAAGTAGCTGAAATTCAGGTAATTGATTTATAATTTCATTTTATTTAAAAAAACTTAACATCATACTTGCCATTTCGGCCCGGTTTTGTACTTTTGCCCCCGGAGAGCTGGCAGAGTGGTCGATTGCGGCAGTCTTGAAAACTGTTGAACTGTTAAAGGTTCCTGGGGTTCGAATCCCTAGCTCTCCGCCAGATAAGTTAATCACAAACAAAGCCTGTAAATGTATAATTTACAGGCTTTTTTAGTTAAAACGGATAACTGCGTTTGTGTTTCCGCAAAAACAATCAGCCATTAAAACATAAAAGACCGGTTGTTTTAACCGGTCTTTTACTACTCCAATTTTTACCAGCCAGGGTTTTGTTTGAGTTTGCTGTTGGTACTCATTTCCCGTTGGGGTATGGGCCATAAATAATATTGCTGCTTCATGGTTACGCCTTGTTCGGTAGGTGTTGATATTGCATCGCCAAATGTGTTATTTACTACATTGTAAGCCATGTGCGTACGCTGGATATCAAAATATGCCTTGTCTTCATAAGCGAGCTCATGATAGCGTTCTTTCCATATAGCTATGCGGAAGGCATCTTTTGACAATGCGCCAATCGGAGCCAATTTAGCCCGCGCCCTTATTGCGTTTACCTGTGCGATAGCAAGTGCGTTAGGCCCTGCAACTTCATTACTGGCTTCGGCATAAATAAGCATTGCCTCGGGCAATCGCAGGAAGGTCCAGTTTTCGTCTGATTTACCGCTGTTAGTGGTGTTTGGAATGGAGCTTTCCACATGGAAATACTTATACAGGGCGTGCTCTCCAAAGTTGATTATTTTGGTCGGATCATTATTTTGCGGATAACTTGAAAAATAGAACTGCCGCTCCTGTGCCCGCAAATCGCCGGCCTCGTAACTGGCAACAAACTGGTCCGTAGGGATCATTGCACCCAAATGATCGCCCCAGGCGCCTACCAACAGGTTAAAAGGCACCGTCAATTGAGGGATGGCATTTGTGTTCACCCCAACAAGGTATTGCGATTGGAAGATCAACTCACCCTGGTTTTTATGCGCATTATCATGCAGAAAGGCATAATCCGTAAACAAGGTATAATCACCCAATACCTTTTGCGCCTCCGCGGCAGCTAAAGCATAGTTAGCTGTTTTTTGTAATGGATAACCTGCGGTGGTCAAATAAACACTCGCAAGTAAGGTGCGTACAGCGCCAAGCGATACCCGCCCGGTCTGATCAACTTCCGGAAGCGGTGCTGCCTCAGCAGCTTGCAGATCGCTGATGATCTGGTCATATACTTTATCAGTCGCTGTGCGTTCGGGATAAAGGTCAGGGCTGTCTAAGCTTACCGAACTGGTTATCAATGGTACATCGCCATATAACCTTACCAGGTGATAATAAAAGAAAGCGCGTAAAAATAAGGTTTCGCCGAGCAGTCTTTTTCTTAATGTTTCGTCCATTGGAGTTATTCCGGGTATCCGTTCAAGGGCCAAATTGGCATTTGCTATACATTTATAACTATTTTCCCAAACGTCCTCAAATCCGGGATTCACAGCGTCTGTACGCTGATGGATAACATTGCCATTATTTACGCTCTGCCCCAAGGAGGTAGCATGCCCTGCAAAAAGCTCGATCGTTATAAACGGACTTTCGCCATAAGCATCGCCATTTTGGAAAAGATACAACGAAGTATAAAGGCCGTTTACAAAAGTTTGGGCCTGCGCACTTGTTTGAAAATAATTTGATTTGTCAAAGTTGCTCTTGTTCTTTTCGTCCAGATATTTTTTGCAGCTGCTTGCTGACATAACAAGGATTAGCAATATTAGGCCTGCCTTGTACTTATTTAAGTTAAATTTCATAATCGTCTGTTTTAATATTTTAATTAAAAACTTGCGTTTACTCCCAGCAGGAATGTTCTTGGTTTTGGATAATCATAAAACTGTATGCCCTGTGTGAAATTGCTCGAATTATTATAGGTGGATGTTTCAGGGTCATAACCGGTGTATTTGGTTATCAGGAACAAGTTTTGGGCTTGCGCATAAAACCTTAACCGGCTCATTTTAATTTTTGAAACCACGTTTGCCGGTAAGGTGTATCCAAGGGTAACACTCCTGCCACGGATGAACGATCCACTTTCAACTTTGGTAGAGTAAATTTCGGTTTGATACCTAACGTAAGCAGGCCTGTCTTCGGCGATACTTGTGTTCTGGTTAGTTGGTGTCCAGGCGTTCAATACTGTGGCATAACTGTTAGCCTGGCCGGTACGGTCCTGTCCTGAGTGGCGGGTTAAGTTCATGATCTGGTTGCCGTAATTAAATTGCAGCTCGATACCGAGGTCGAATCCTTTATAACGAAAGTTGTTAGTCAACGTTCCGTATCCGTCAGGAATTGATTTTCCTAAAACAGTTTTATCATCAGCAGTGATCTTTCCATCGCCGTTTTTATCCCATATTTTCAAGTCGCCTGGCAGCAGGTTGTATTTCGCTGCTTCAGTTGCTTCAGCAGTTCCCCAGGTGCCCAAAACTTTGTAACCATAAAAGCTACCGGCAGGCAGGCCAACACGCATTAAGTTGAACTGTGATAAAAATACAGGATCAAGGAAGATGTCATCATTAGAATCACCAAGCGATAATACTTTGTTTTTCAGGAATGAAATATTGAAAGTGGTGTTCCATGAAAAGTTATCATTTTTGATGTTAACCGTATTGATAGTTAACTCCAATCCTTTATTCTGCAACCTTCCGATATTTTTATACACGCTATTAAAACCGCTGGTTTCCGGTAGTGGCGCGCTAAGCAGTAGTTTCTGCGTTTTTTTCAAAAATGCATCAGCATCAACTGTGATGCGGTTATTAAATAATCCAAATGATAAACCCAGATCATATTCAGCAGTTTTTTCCCACTGCAGATCATCGTTACCTATACTGGTTAATATCGTTCCTACGGTTTGCGTGCCACCAAAAACATAATTTGAGGTATTTATATTGGCTGGTGAGCGATATTCACCTATTTCGGAATTACCGGTCAAACCATAACTTAAACGTAATTTAAGGTCAGATATCGTCTTATTGTCCTTTAAAAAATCTTCCTGAGATAAGCGCCATGCTACGGCTGCTGACGGGAAAAAACCGGTTTTAACATGTGTTCCAAATCTTGACGAACCGTCCTGACGGCCGGTAATTGTTAATAAATATTTATCATTATAGGCGTAGTTCAGCCTCGCAAAGTATGACCGCATTTGCCATGCATCATAATTTGAACTTGGGATACCGGGAAGCAGGCCGGCACCAAGATTATAATATTGATAAAAATCGTCTGAAAGATTTGAGGTGGAAGCTCCAAAAGTGGTAGTTTGGGAGTTTTGGCTCTCAGTACCAACAACCACATTCAAAGAATGTACTTTATTAAAGGTTTTGGTATAGGTCAAATAATTTTCCCATTGCCAGAAAGTCCTGTTGTCCTCATGTATATTAGCATAGCTATTACTTGGATCTATAGTTGCACCACCCACCAGGCTGCTGCCATAGCTGGGATAGTAATTGGCTGATGTAGTAACCCCTAAAACGCTTTTGAATTCAAGCTCAGGCAAAATTTTTATACTGGCATAGCCGTTGCCGCTAAACACCCTAAGCCTGCTTATCGACTGGATCTCATTAGCCTGCGCTACCGGGTTATCGCCGCCTTCCATGTTAGGATAGTCGGTTCTTTTGCCATACGTTCCATCGGGATACCGTATTGGAATTATCGAAGGCATCTCAATGAGCATACGCGGGATATTATTGCCCCCCGTACCGTAATCAGCTGATCTGCCATCCTGGGCATTATAGTTCAGTGTAGCGCCTACTTTTAACCATGGTTTTATCTGGTTATCAAAACTTAAACGCGCATTATAGCGTTTTAAATAACTGTTGATGATAATACCCTGGTCATCGGCATAATTAAGGAACAAGCCGTAATTCATGTTTTCATTTGCACCGGTGAACGACAGGTTATGATTTTGCCCATACGCCGTACGTGTGGTGGCTTTTTGCCAATCCACATCATATAAAGGATTCAAGTTTTGGTCAAATAATTTACCGATAAGTGCTGTCCGTATTTTAACCGGATCATCATCAGCATAGTTACCCGCTGCCCATCCTACAGGGTCATATTTTTGAATGTTTTTGTAAGATATGTCCTCAACCTCCAAAAACTGCTTGGCATTAAGCACTTTCAGCTCTTTTGCCATGTTGCTGATACTTCCATAAGCATCGTAACTAACGGTACCTGTTTTACCACCTTTACCCCTTTTGGTAGTGATCAATATTACACCGTTTGAACCGCGTGTACCATAAATAGCTGTAGAGGATGCATCCTTTAGCACATCAATTGATTCCACATCGCTCGGATTGATAGAATTTCCACCCTCGGTCCATACTACACCATCAACTACGTATAAAGGGTCGGTGCTGGTATTAATGGAGCTATAGCCGCGTATCCTCACCTTGGTTTCGCCGCCTGGCGCACCTGAGTTAGTCGAAACGCTTACACCGGCTATTTTGCCTGCCAGTTCTTGTTCCAAATTGGTTTGAGGACGTTCCTGCAATTGCTTTGAACTAACGCTTCCAACAGCCCCGGTCAGATCTACACGGCGTTGCGTACCGTAACCTACCACTACCACCTCGTTAAGGGCCTTAGGGCTTTCCAATAATTTTACATTAATGGTATCCCGGTTGGCAATGCCAACATCCTGGGTAACATACCCGATAAAACTGAAAGTCAATGTGCCGCTTCCGTCAACGTTGTTCAGGCTGTATTTACCGTTAGGATCTGTAACTACACCTGCGTTTGTGCTTTTCACCCTGACAGAAACCCCCGGCAATGGTTGGTTCTTCTCGTCTGTAACGGTACCCTGCACCTTCTGAAGCACTGCTATTTTGATTGGGGTTACTTCATCCTTAGCTTTTACAACTATAGTTTGCTGAATAATTTTGTAGGTCAGAGGCTGACCTTTGAAACATTGGTCAAGGGCCTCCTCTACTGTGGCATTTGCAATATCCACAGTTACTTTTGATGTTTTGGCCAAAACATCCTCTTCATAAAAGTAATTGTAGCCGCTTTGTTTTTTTATCAGTTTTAATATCTTATTAACGGTAGTATGATTTTGATGGATATTAATATTCTGACTGTAAGTTTTAGCACTTACATTAACCAGGGCTGCAATTATAAAAATAGCCGTTAGCTTCATAGCTAATAGAATTTTGAATAGGCTATGCCTACTGACAGGCAAGACCTTACCATTAATTTTCATAGTTTTGTAATGTTTGGGTTAATAACTTGATTTCCAATTTCGCGATTGTAATACGAGGTAGCCCGGATACGAACCGGGTAAGCGCAGCAACGCTTCCCGGTTTCCTTATTCTAATCTTTGTACCTCAAAAACTCCTTAAGTCTACGGGGATCTGTGTATCAATTTTCTCATTTTGTTTGTTGTGTTTAGTTGATCAATTGGTTAATTATTAGCACAGGTTAGGTAAACCAGTGTTATCTGTTTTTCAATAGTATATATACCTACAGGTAGCTATGACCTGACTATTATAGTCTGATCCTCTATTTCAAAATTAACACCTGTATATTTTAACATTTTCAATAACTCAGACAGGTTAACATTCCTCGAAATGCTCCCAGTGAAATGCCGTTTAGAAACATTCCCCTCATATTTTATGGTAACATTATACCACCTCGCTGCCTGTCGCATAATAAACGGTATATCGGCGCCTTCAAAAACGAAGTTTCCATTTTTCCAGGCAAGTATATCATCGGTATCGACCGTATTTATGTTGATTTCACCAGAACCGGTTTTTAAAAAATCAGACTGTTGTTCGGGCTTAAGGATCACCACTTTATTAGCTGAAAATACTTTTACACTACCCTCAACCAGGGTTGTTTTGATAGATTTTTCATCTGAATAAGCATTTATATTAAAATGTGTGCCTAATACTTCTACTGTTTGCTGGCCCGATTCAACTTTGAATGGAAGATTTTTATTTTTAGAAATTTCAAAATACACTTCCCCTGTGATGCTGATGCGGCGTTCTTTTTTTGTGAAAGAAGTAGGGAATGTAATTGATGAAGATGCATTAAGCCAAACCTTACTGCCATCGCTTAATACAACCTGGAATTGGCCACCTTTAGGTGTGGTAATTGTGTTATATGTTAGAATCGAACCGGCATCACTTGCTACAGGCGCTTCATAAACTAACTGATCATCTTTAGCCTTGTTCAACTTTGTTTGACCCTGCCTGGCTAATAGTCCGCTTTTAGCATCATTTAAGACGATCTTTGACCCATCTGCGAGAGTTAACAACGCTTTATTACCACCCGGAGCAACATCATTTTTTTTTGGTCTTTTTTGATGAGCTATAACGGGTGGTTTGGCTTTTTTATTTCTTATATGGAAATATGCACAAGGTATGGCCAGCAACAAAATGCAGGCAGCAGTCAAAGAAAACCATCTCATTTGGCGAACCTTATTTATTCCCTTATTTTCATACCTGATAGCACGATTTATCTTATATAATATTCGCGTTTTATGAGCTTCTTCACTTTCAGCGAAGGATAAAGGGATATTTAATGGCGCACCCTGCCCGGCATTATACCAAGTTGCAAACTCTTCCTGTTCGGCAGGAGTAATTGTTTTGTCAAGCCATTTTCTGGCTAATACAAGGTATCTGTCATTTGCATCCTTATCCATCATCCAGTATGCTATTTATAGATAAGTCCGCTAACTAAGGCACATCCCTTAGTGTAAAATAAAATAATTTTATTTCATTCCAGAAAGTAGTTTTATAATAAAAATTGGCTCAAACGGGCACGAAGGGTTTTTAAGGCTTTCCCTAAATGAGCTTCGACTGTTTTCTCGGAAATTCCCATTTCGCCTGCTATCATTTTTTGAGAATATCCGGCTTCGCGGCTCAACTGGTACACCAAACGGCATTTTTCGGGCAATTCTGCTACAAATTCCATCAGCCGGTCTTTCAATTCTTCGAATTCAAGCCATTGCTCCGTAGAGTGATCAGCAACATTTATATGACCTTTACTATAATTGGCATATTTTTGCTGATTGTTCCGTTTATCAAGCAATTTAATAACACGATATTTCACGGATACTGCCAGGTAAGGGCTTAGTGTATTAATTACGCTTAGTTTATCGCGTCTTTTCCATAATGCAACAAATATATCCTGCACAATTTCTTCAGCGTCATCCAGGTCTTGTATTTTGTTTGCAGCAATTGAAAATAGCTTTTTCCAATATCGGTTATAGATTTCGGTAAACGCCTGCATATCATTAGAAGACAGCAGTATTATCAATTCCTTATCATTTAAAATAGTATAATCAGGCATATTGAAATTAACAGCAAATAATTATTAAATATTGCAGGTTTTAAGGCATTAACAAAATTTTACCGGGAAAGTTTATATATAAATTGAATTAATAAAACATGTTCATAGGCTAAACCATGCTTATAAATTAAAAACCTTAATTGCTTTTAAATTAATTGTGCTTTATATACAAAAAGAGGCTTAACAAGGTCTGTTGGCTAAAATGATTTCGAAGAAGATTCATTAAGCTAAAAGCCCTATTGAAAATTATTTTCAATCGGGCTTTTCTTATTTTGTTTGCTTAATTTGATATCAGATCATCAGGCAACTCTTCGCTACGTTTAAATCTTAATGCTTGGTGGAGTCAAAAGGCGCGTCATCCTGGCTGTCAGGAAAACCATCACCATCAGAATCGATCTCTCCACTGCCTGTGTATAACAACTGGTAATCGAGTGGCAGGTAAGTATGCAAAATTTCATTACTAAACTCGTTGGTAGGCGCTGCCGTAGTTACGATATTGATCTGTACTGCGCCCAAACCTGTTTCGGTGGTATTTGTTACATTGATAGCAGCAGAAAAGCCATCAAAAGTAATATATGCGGATGCGCTGCTAGTTGTAATTCCAGGTGCACGCGGTAGTGTTCCTTGTTGCGAACAAACTGTCGATACTGCTCCTGTACTTCCAAAAAACGCTTTTAACTGTGCCACCTCATTATTAAGCACTTGTAGAGGTGTAACAGTCCCACTATACAGGATACTGGTATAACGCCAGATAGAACGATGATCATTGCGAATCAAATTCACACCAACTGCACCGGATGTAGCGTCGGTTTGCGGAGTATATCCCGGTGGGTAAGTAAAACTAAGCAGCGGAAAAGAAGGATTAGAATAAGTGCCACCAATACTGCTAAGAGTTGGCAATCCGCCCGGTATATCCGTGCGGGGTACTCCATTCATCAGGTCCCAGTAAATAGCTTCAACACCTGTTACCTGGTTACATATGTGCGAGGTAGCATTAGCGATCCTTTTATCAACACCGCCGCTTTTCTTGCACCCATAAATGAATAAACCGGATGTTGCCAGTGCAAACATAAAAAAAGTGATTTTATGAAAGTTAGTTAAGGTTTTCATATTGCACAGTTTAAGTTAATACGTATTCTAATTGGTTTATCTTATTATAGCGGATCACACAGAAATGTCGTCACATTTATTAAAAGTCCGGCATGTGCACTTGTTAGCCATCGGCTAAATAAAATATTCTGTTAGCTGTGATTTTTTGTTTTTGTAACTTTGCAATTTCCCGGAGAGATGTCAGAGCGGTTCAATGTGCCTGATTCGAAATCAGGTGTACTGTAAAAGGTACCGGGGGTTCGAATCCCTCCCTCACCGCTGATTGAATAGTCAAATAACACCAAAAGCCTGTAAATCATATATTTACAGGCTTTTTTGTTGCCGTGAGTTAACCAAAACATACACGAATTCGCAAAGAAAATGAGCGACATCCATGGCGTCTTTTTTTCATCAAAAAAGACGCCACGTAAACGGTATAATAAACTGATTTACAACATGTTCAATCATTAAACATCTTGACTTTTTGCCGCTGGATTTCGATATTTATTCACTTAAAAATCTATCGTTATGTTAGAAAAAAGTTTAGGCTTAATGTTTTTTTTAAAACAGCCAAGAAATTACGAAGGTGGAATGATGTATATCTACCTCAAGATTACTGTAGACGGTGTTTCCAAGGATCTTTCTGTTAAACGTTCGTGGCTTCCTTCCAGATGGAATTCTAAAGGAAACCGTGCCAGCGGTAATAAAGAAGATTCTAAAGCGCTTAATGAGTTTCTTGATGTCATGCAAAACAAAGCTTATGATGCCAGGAAACATTTGATTGATCGCGGTAAAGTGGTAACAGCTTTAGCGATAGTAGAATTGTTATCCGGGATTAATGAGCGGAAATGGATGTTACTTTCGTTGTTCGAAGCGCACAACAAAGACTTAAAGAAAATGATTGGTAAGGGTGTCGCTAAAGGCACTTACACCAATTTTAACACATCCTATAAACACACCTACAAATTTATTAAGGACATCTATAGAGTTGATGATATCAATATCCGGTCACTGGACCTGGAGTTTATTAAGAAGTTATATAATTGGTATCGTACAGATTTAGAACTTAACCATAATTCTGCATTGAAAAATATAGCCAATATGAAAAAAATAGTATTGGATTGTGTGGATAACGGATGGTTGGTAGGTGATCCGTTTGCCAAATTTGAGATGACAAGGGAGGATGTTGATACAATTTATCTTGATAAAGAAGAATTACAGCGTATTGTCTCTAAGGAAATCGATAACGAGCGACTTTCCAGAGTAAGGGACTTATTCGTTTTTTGCTGCTTTACTGGCCTGTCCTTTATCGACGTTAAACAACTTAAGCGATCGGAAGTAACCTTAACTCACACTGAGGAGCTAAGGATTTATAAGAACCGTCAAAAAACTGGAACGGCTGCTGTCATACCTCTTCTACCTATTGCATTACTCGTCCTTAATAAATATAAGGATGATGAAGCGTGTTTAACTAAAGATATGCTGCTACCGGTGTTAAGTAATCAAAAGTATAATTCGTACCTGAAAGAAATTGCAGGTACTTGTTATGTAAACAAAGAACTTACATCAAAAATGGCAAGAAACTCATTTGCCACAACAGTAACCTTAGCCAATAACGTCCCAATGGAAACAATCAGTAAAATGATGGGGCATAAAAGCCTAAGACAGACGCAGCATTACGCCAAAGTACTCGCTATTAAGGTGACTGAAGACATGGATACTCTGAAAAAAAGACTTGTAAAGAAGAAGTTCATCCCTGACCAACAGATAATGGTAAACTCAAAGATTAATTCAATAGCCTCTTAAATTTAGAGTTGGAGAATATCAAGGACGAAACGCTTCTCCTTAACGAGCTTGACTGATAATGAATTTACCCACTTGCTATTCCAAATTGGAACAGCAAGTGGGTAACTCGTCTTTCTTTAATGAATCTAGTCTATTTGAAGAAATCTTGAAGTGTGATGTCATTTTGAACTAAGCCAATTTTGTAACTGTTGTCCTGTGTTCCAAATGTGGTAACCATTACAATAAATATAGTTTTAGGACTCTTGGTTTTGTTTACGAATACCTCTCGTTTCTTCATTAGCTCTGCGGCGTGAGCTTTATCTATTGAAAAGGACGAGTTTGAAAATTTAATTTCGCAAATACTGATGCAGAAATCCTGACGATCAAACAGTAGATCGATCTGCGCACCTGGCTGACCTTTACCGGGGACATATCGCCATGCAGATTCTTCTGTATAAACCCCAGCAATACCGAGTGCTGCTTTAATTTCCTTTGTATGTTTCAGACATACGCTTTCGAAAGCCGTCCCGCTCCAGCTTCTCCACGAGAGAGAAGCAGATAATTTGATCCAAGTGCCCGCTCCCGAGGCGCGGCTATTTTCCATAAACTTCAAATAGAACCTTGAATACTCGTCAGACAGTTTATAGATACTGTCTCTTAAATTTTTCTCGAATGGAAGGTATGCTGAGATAAAGCCAGATTCGGTAAGCTCTTCAAGAAGCAAAGTTGCTGTACCACCGGTGGACAGTCCACATTCTTCAATAATTTCCTTTCTAGTCAAACCTGCCGGTTTCGCACTTAGCGCCCTTACAATAGATATGTGCTTGTCCGCCTCTGTAAATAGCGATTGATAAAGATTGCCGAATTCCTTTTGCAAGGCACCATCTTTAGTAAAACAAATGCGATCAATATTCTGAGCTGCACTTTGACCTGGTAATATCTCTTTTAAATACTGAGGAACTCCCCCAAGGGTCATGTATAACTGCATTACTTGATAGTAATCAAGATTGACGTTATTATACTTTAAATATTCGCTCGTTTCTGAGAGCGTGAATGGAAGCAGCCTAACCTTTCTTGTAATTCTATTATGTAAACCGCCTTTATTATTAACCACTTTTTGTATCATCCAGGATGCTGCCGATCCACATATTGCAAAAATAAGGTTATTCTGTTTCGTGCCCCAGGAGTTCCAGAAAAACTCAAATGCTGGTAAAAAACCGGATTTGGCTGAACTTAGCCACGGAAATTCATCCAAAAAAACAACACATTGGTTTTTCTTCAACAGTGGCTCAGCATAGTTTCTCAACATTTGAAATGCCTCTGCCCAACTTGATGGCACTGCAAGCGGAACCGATGTTTTCATCGCCTCCGCTAATGTATTTCGAAAATTGTTTAATTGATCTTTTAAGGTTGCATTATGCACACCTGAGAATTCAAATATGATATGTTTATCAAAAGTATTACGGATAAGATACGTTTTTCCTACCCGTCTTCTACCATAAACAGCGATTAGCTCTGCTTCTTTAGACTTTAAAGTTTTTTCCAGGATCGCTTTTTCTTCTTTTCTGCCAATGATTTCCTTCATAATCTGGTATTTAAAGTTAATATAAGCTGCATCGACCCTTGCTATAATCAGCCACAACTATACAAATATAGATACTTGTGGCTGATTATAAAAATTATATCCAGCCACAAGTAGCTTTCCAAAGCTCTTTATGGCTGGGTGTTATTAAAAATTGTTTTTACAGACCTCATTTAACCATTCGTCTTCAGTGTCAGTCAATGGATCAAGCCAATCGGCCTTATACCCCGCCCATGCAAGATAAGAAGGATTAGCATTCTGCATGGCTGCTAGATACTCCCGAATAAGTTGAGCCTGCTTCCATTGTTTGGCCTGGTTCAGTAACTCCTTAAACTGCTTCAATTCTTGTCGTTGCCTTGCTTCCCGTTCTGCCTGCATTTTTCTTTCGAGTTCCCAAGCGATCTGCCACTGCCGGGTTTTCTCCTGATGTGCTTCTTCCTGCTGGGCCGTCAATTCTAATTTAGCTAAGACTTTAGGCAATTGCTCCTCAAGCAATAAGGTCTTCAGGTCTTGCCATTCTGCCTTTTGTCTACCATCAAGCCGGAAAACCAATTGTCCGTTAGGACGCCATTCAAAATCCTGATAAGGTTTATGAGGTGTTTTAAATCTTGTTGTCCTTTCGCGAAAGTTCACTCTCAGCCGTATGTTCCGAATAAGTATGAAGTTACCGTCCATCGCGGTTTCATAAATGTGGCCACGCGCACGAATACATTTAATTATGGCATCCATAAAACGGAGTGCCCGTCCGACATTATTCGGGGCGACACGAATATCAAGTTCGACTTTGCCTGTAACTGACATCCCCGGGTGGTTCGCGTCGGTAAGCTTTGAAAGGCTTTCCTTTGCAGCAATAATTAAAGGATCTGGGTTTCTCAAACGTTCAGGCACTTTGAACAGTAGTCGTTCTTTTGATAGTTGCTTTACCAGCAAATCAAGCTCGGATATTTTCTTGACAGGCTGTTCAAGTGGACGTTCAGTAAGATCCACAAATGCTGGTCCTTTCCACTTGGTGGGTAGTGGCGGTTTAGATTCCTTTTGTCCGGCTAATATTTTAGCCCAATGTCCTGCCTTTGGTATGGGTATATTAAGGCGTATACACGTTTTGCGGAAACCAACATCCGATATTAAATACTTCTTCGCGATCTCCGTCATCGGTTTTGTCCATACCAACTGATAGACTTCTTCTCTTGTTAATCTGATCATAATGTGGGTGCCGCCTCTCGTAATTCATCCGTGTTAAATTCACCAAGGCTTCTCAAATATTTTAAGGTAATCACCACCGAAGAATGCCCCATCATTTTCTGAAGTAAGTATACATCTTTAGTCCGTCGAAAAACATTGATGGCTGCGGTATGCCGGAAAGAGTACATCGTTTGGTTAGGGTAAATCAAGCCATAACCTAACATCTTCTTTTTCTCCCTGTTCCACTGTTTACTGAAATAACTCTCGTTAAATGGCTCCTCCTTTAAACTGAAGATGTTATCGTCCCTTTTAATTTCATAAAGTATTGGTTCAAGTTCGGCTCTCACATAATCAGGAACATAAACTACCCTTACTTTACCACCTTTATTTTCTTCACCTGCTAAATGTATCTCGGTATTACCAACTTTAAAATGCTTTTTTGTCAGTAAACGAATTTCCTCATGTGGACGCAGTAGACATCCGTAGGTCATCAGGCAGCAACGATACAGGTTAGTATGGTGAGCTTTAACAAAATCCAGAATAGGTTGCAACTGCTCTATTTCATAAGCGAGATTAAGACATGCTTTAATCTTCCTGGTTTCAGATTTTTTAACCGTCGTGAGGGTCATGTCAACAAGCCTGGCAGCTGTATTAAATAACACACTCAAATCCCTGCGCTTATTCATATAATGAGTGCCGGATGAGTTATACCTCTGTAGAAACTCTTCGATCTTTGATGTTGACAGATCTTTAATCGCCATCTTCTGGCCATCCGTCCCGAGAAATAACATAAAGTGATTGTAAAGGTGCCGAAGATTATCCTTGTGCTTTTTGCTTAGGTCGGAACTCAGCTTTTTTTCAAGAGCTTGCTGGAAAAGAAAAGCTATAGTTTGGTTGGTAGTATTGTCTTTCATCAGGCAAACTTCGCTTTTACCATAGACAGGTAAGTAAGATTGATGTGTTTTTTTTCTCTAATGAACAACCAACCCTTATTAACCACTTAAGCAACAGAAGCGCTTAGCCGGATAACATGTCAAGGGCGCGCCTCCGCTGAAAGCGAACACAACGGCGCGCTTGTATACCCTTTATGTGTTATTCCGGCGTGGGCTATTTTCGCGGGAGTGGTGAATAAGGGATACCTGTTTTTGCGCGGTGGGAAGGCAAACTGCAATGACCAGCGGGAATTGCTGTTTGCGCGGGCAGCGAGGCTGGCGGCGTAAGCATGGAGTCGCCTGCCGCAGCGCGGCTTAATAATCACCACACAGAATCCTAATGCCATTTGGTGATCACATCAAATAAAATATTTCACTGTATTTTAAATATCTTTATTCCACTAATAATTCTGAAATCATTCGCCAAAGGATAATCTTTGCTTATTCGTAATAATTGATAATTAATGAATCTAATCACTCAATCGCCCAAAAAAGCCTTAAAAGCTTTCCTTAAACAAAAACCATTGAGAAGTGAGATAGATGTTTTTAAAGAAAATCTAATCAAGCTGTTAGATAAAATTTCCGTGATTGAAAAACGGCCAAAAGATGAAAGCGAAGAACATCTGAAGAATGACTTGCGTGATTTTTTGCGTGATACCTACTACCGTGATAACAATGCGATAAACACAAAAGACAAAAAAGATTTAGTAATACATATAGGAAAAACCACATCTAGTGACGTTGGAGTTATCATTGAGGCCAAACGTCCTACCAATGTTGGCGAAATGATTTCCCCTAAAAATATCAATAAGAAAGCACTTCATGAACTTATCTTGTATTATTTAGACGAACGAAATCAAGCCGAAAACAATCAATTAAAACAATTGGTCATAACCAATATTTATGAATGGTATATTATTGATGCCAACTTTTTTGACAAAAATATTTATCGTAACACCCAAATAAAAAGACTCTACGAAACATATAAAAACGATAAGAAGGACAATCCTTTCTTTTATGAAGAGGTTAGCAAAATAATATCAAAAATAGAAATTGATGTGCCGTGTGTTTATTTCGACATCAAAGATTACAATAGAATATTACGTAATAGCAACAAAGATGATGATAAGGAACTTAGTGCCTTACTTAAAATATTATCGCCTCAGCATTTGTTAAAGGTTGCTACTCCAAATGATGGTAATTCTTTAAATGAAAAGTTTTACAAAGAGTTATTACATATAATTGGACTCGAGGAAAGTAAGGAAAACGGTAAAAATATAATTCGCAGGAAAAAAGAAGGGCGCAATCCAGCGTCGCTTCTTGAAACGACTATTGATTCGTTAGAAACAGAGGATGTCCTACATCGGTTACCAGATCAGTTAATATATGGAGATACCAAAGAAGACCGAATTTTCAATGTCTCTTTAGAACTTTGTATAACTTGGATTAATCGTATTTTATTTCTTAAGTTATTAGAAGGACAGCTTGAAACCTATCACAATGGAGATAAAAATTATCGATTCTTGAATAATCAGTTTATTAATGATTTCGACGAACTATTTAAATTATTTCATAAAGTTTTGGCGATTCCCGTTAAGGATAGGCTAGATGCGGTAAAAAACAAATATCAACATGTCCCTTACTTAAATAGTTCACTTTTTGAAATCAGCGAATTAGAAGACCAAACGATTAAAATTAACGCGCTTGATAACGGCGGTCAATTAGAGCTGATTAACACGAGCATTCTAAAGGATGTAAAGAAAAAAACGAACTCTCTTCCTGTCCTTGATTATTTATTTCAGTTTTTGGACGCGTACGATTTTGCAAGTGAAGGTACAGATGAGGTCCAAGAAGATAATAAAACGATCATCAACGCATCGGTGTTAGGGAAGGTTTTTGAAAAAATAAACGGCTATAAAGACGGCTCAATTTTTACGCCTGCTTTTATAACGATGTATATGTGTAGGAAATCGATTCGAGCAGCTATAATCGAAAAGTTTAATGAAGCGTTGTCCGAAAAAGGGGAAAAACTGTTCGATAATTTTAAAGATTTAAAAAATTATACTAGGCGCCTATTCAAGACAAATGAAATCTTGAAAGGCAATGAGATTATTAATACGTTGAGAATTTGTGATCCAGCTGTCGGTTCCGGACACTTTCTTGTTTCTGCACTCAACGAAATAATTCAAATTAAAGCTGAACTTGGCTTATTAGCTGATGTTGAAGGCAATAGCATTAGTAATTATGAATTCGACATTATTAATGATGAATTGATAATAACCGACCCTAAAACAAACTTTCTTGCATATAAACTAAGTAACGGAAAACCTCTTTCTAAAGATATACAGCATCTTCAAAAAACGTTATTCCATGAGAAGCAAATCATTATAGAAAATTGTTTGTTTGGCGTCGATATTAATCCTAATTCAGTGAAAATATGCCGTCTACGCTTGTGGATTGAGCTTTTGAAAAATGCATATTATAAAGAAGAGTCAAACTTCTCAGAATTAGAAACACTTCCCAACATAGATATTAATATCAAATGTGGAAACAGCCTATTAAGTAGATTTAAGCTTGATGCTGATTTAAGCAAAGCCTTGAAAAGTATAAAATACGACGTCAAAGCCTACCGTAACTTTGTACAAGATTACAAAAATGAAAAAAATCGCGATGTAAAAAGGAATCTCCAAGCGATAATTGATGGAATTAAGTCTGATTTCAAAACAGAAATTCATAAAAATAGTAAAGACTATATTAATTGGTACAATGCAAAAGGAGAATTAGATAAACTAACTGCACAGTTAGGTTTTTTCGAAATGACTTCTAAAGAGAAAAAAAAGTTTGACGAGGACGTTAATTCTTCGAGTGCGAAAATGAAAAAACATGCAAATGTTTTAGAAGAAATAAAAAACAACGCGATTTATAAAAATGCTTTTGAATGGCGGTTCGAATTTCCTGAAGTTTTAAGTAATGATGGTGAATTCGATGGATTCGATCTAATCATTGGTAACCCGCCTTATATTCAGTTGCAAAAATTAAGCGAGGAAATAAAACGCGGACTCGAACAACAACAATTTGGTACGTTTACAAAGACCGGTGATATTTATCAATTATTTTACGAACATGGCGTAAACCTACTTAAACCTAATGGCCAACTGAGTTATATAACTAGCAACAAGTGGATGCGAACTGACTATGGTCAAAGTACTAGAGAATTTCTATCTGCTAATTGTAATACAACCCTCGTAGTAGACTTTGGTATGAAACAGATTTTCGAATCCGCTACGACTTATACAAACATACTGTTTCTTCAAAAAACAGAACCCTCCGACACGATTAAGATGTGCCGTGTAAATGATTCATTTAACATCAATTCAATCTTAGAAGATTATGTCGAATACCTATCTCTAGATGTAGAGAACCCAGGAGAAAAGAGCTGGATATCCTATGAAAAGGACGAATATGAGTTGATAAAAAAAATTATATCTCAAGGGAAACCGTTGAAAGATTGGGATATAAAAATCAATCGAGGAATTCTAACGGGTTACAATGATGCATTTGTAATCAGCACGGAAACAAAAAATTCTATTGTCGCTAAAGACCCCAAAAGCGCTGAAATTATAAAACCGCTTTTACGGGGAGAAGACATAAAAGCTTATGTTCCAAAATGGAATGATTTGTGGCTGATTGGTACATTTCCATCATTAAATATTGATATAGATCAATATCCCGGTACAAGAGAATATTTGTTGCAGTTTAAAGAAAGAATTACACCAAAACCTAAAAATTATAACGAAAAGCTGGGTAAATGGAAAGGGCGTAAGAGTGGTTCATATGAATGGTTTGAAACACAGGATAGTATTGGGTACTATGAGGACTTTCTTAAACCTAAAATTATATATCCCAATATGACTAAATACATGCCTTTTGTATATGATAAACACCAGTTTTTTACCAACCAAAAATGTTTTATTATAACAGGAGTTCGACTTGGTTATTTAAATGCATTTCTAAATTCAAAGATATTTCGCTTTACATTCAAAAATTATTTCCCTGAACTCCTTGGGGATACGAAAGAATTGAGTAAAGTTTTCTTTGAAACAGTAGCAATTAAAGACGTCAATGAGCAAACAAATCACTTGTTTGACTCTTGGGTAGAATCGCTTGAAGAGAAAAGAAGGTCAGGCCAATTTTTAAATCACATTGAGAATGAAATAGATTTAAAGATAGCCGAAATTTACTCACTCAATGAAGATGAATTAAGACTCATTAATTCATCAGAAAACATTGAAGATGAAACAAATCCGTCTATTAAAGCCCTTTCTGAAATGGTTAAATTGTAGTGCTCATAAATCATAATATTAATTTCTTTTTCCAATTGCAAAATAGGCAGATTTTGCCTTTTGAATTGCTCAATTAAGTCAAGATTTTTATCAAAGATTGTGCTGTCTGTATTGGGTTTTACTGTTACGTTTTCGAAAAACACTTTCCTTAATTCCCTGGTGTCACCTAGTAATTCTGGAAAGTAATCCTTGAAAGCAAATTTGAAAAGTTTAGAGTTAAAAAAAGCCGTCAAATATTCTAAAAAAGAGCCTGTCAACACAAATGCTTTATCGTTGGTAAAAAACTGGTGTTTTATTTATACATTAAACTCTAAAAATGGTATACGCATACATAAGGGTAAGTACTGATAAACAAACAGTAGAAAATCAGCGCTTCGAAATCAAGAAATTTGTCACTCTACGAAATTTGCAAATCTCAAAATGGGTGGAAGAGACGATAAGTTCCAGAAAAGACCTTTCAATAAGGTCTTTTGGCACGTTACTTAATCAACTTACTTCAGATGATATTCTAATCGTGTCTGAAATATCTCGAATGGGTAGAAATCTCATGCAAATTATGAGCATTCTACATCAGTGTATGGAAAAGCAAGTTAAAGTTTACGCAATTAAAGAGGCTTATGAGTTGGGTGATAATATTAACTCAAAAGTACTTGCATTCGCTTTTGGATTATCCGCAGAGATTGAAAGGACGTTAATTTCTCAACGCATTAAAGAAGCTCTTGCTAGAAAAAAGGCAGAAGGAATAAAACTTGGCAGGCCGAATGGAAGCAAAAAGAAGAACCCTATTTTGGCAAAACATAGTGATTTTATAAAAGAGCAAGTCTATTTGGGGACAAAACAAATTGAAATAGCCAGAAAATTAAACGTTCATAGGCATACAGTAAAGAATTGGATAGAATTATACGAGTGATTATCAAATTCATCCAAATCTTTAGCATATAAACCGAAATGCTGAGCCGGTAATCAATAGCGACGGAGCCACCTGCTTAGCTTATGGCACCATCGCTATCCTTGACATGTAATCCGCCGTGGGTTATTTTGTGTCAGTGGTAATTAATGGATAACTTTTGGGCGGGTAACGAGGCTGGGGACAGGAAAGTGGCGTCGCCTGCCGCCGCACAGCCTAATAAACTTCCTCAATAAATTTATCATAAACGGCCTTCGCGGTATCTAACAATAATTCAACTTTTGGAACTAACATTTTAACGGATTCTTCGTCAGCAATAAAACTTCCCCGGTATCTCGCTTCGGAGTAGGCGGTCTGTAGAAGATTAAACATTTGCGAACCTTCTGCCGTGTTTAATTCAAACAAATTCTTTATTTCATCAGTAAATAATAACGTCAACCTTAACATCCGTGACAAATTATGAGCAGACATACGATAACCCAATACTGCTTTAATAATTGCGATCAATGTGCTTTCGGCTGCTTGATGCAATAAGAATACGGCAATTGTAAAATCATTGTTTTCAATATAGTATTTAGCGCCTTTCAAGAATGATTTACCTTGTAATCCCCATCTTTCCCAATCAATGGCAGCCCTCTTTATAAAATCATCCTCAGCGACCAGTTGAAATTCTGGGAGTTGAAGTTCTGGAAGCTGGTATACATTAATCCCCTTACTCATGATGTTGCTCCAAAAACGTTTACCTTTTTCTAAACCTTCCCTGGCTGAGTTTACTTTATGAACAATAGCGATCACAGATACTAATTGCCGACATAAATCTTCAATTTTATTGCTAACCTCGTGTTCCGCTACTTTTTCTTTATCATCGATCAAGACAAGCAAGTAATAAGTAAATGGATGGGCATGGGTACCCAATAAGGTAACTGATTGTACTCCAGTTATTTTCTTTATTATGACATTAAGCACCTCATCCAATCCCAATTTTTCTGCTGCTGTTAGGGTCGGATTGATGGTTCTTAATTCAATTGGTGGATGTTCTATTGCGCAAACTTCGTTTGCCGTTTTCTTTGTCAACTTAGCCAAACCATTCTTTACTTGCCGTTGATGAATCAACCAAGCCGCCGAATATAGCTTAAGCATGTTCTCATAAACCATGATAACCTCACCAGGCACAACAGTTTCATCAATAGCTGAATTTGATAATGCCCAATGCAGCCAGTCATTTAAGTAATCCCTGAATTGTTGTGGACTGATTTCCTTAAATATTTTCTTAACTACCTTGTAAGGGTTCAAAAGTTCCTTATCAGAAAGATTGTTAGGAAAATAGATCCATTTTTCTTTTTCTTCTTCCAGCTGTGCTTCTGGTGGCGTAGAACGACTATATTTATTTTCCTCATAATCTAACCATAGCAAATAAAGGGCTTCTAAGAGCTTTAAATTTATCTCATGGATAAATAGCACGGAGCACGGGCCATGCTTCTTACCCGTAAAGAATTTCTCATTAATGACAAAATCGCGCCATTCCTTTAAGTCTCTCCGATGACTTTTGGGCCACGCGCAACTGAAAAATTCTTCAATAACTGATAAAGGATTCTGTATCTCATAATGTCGGAGATTTTTGGGATAATGTTCCCATGGAGCATAAACACCATAATACATAAGCTTTCTATTTACTCCGGCCTACATTAACCGGAATACAAAAGAATAATCCAAAGAAGCCGTAGCGAACCATAGCCGATTGTGTTTTACAATTAGCGAGTTGTTTTGTACATTTACCATAATCGTATACCTTTGAGCTATGGCAGAAACTAAATTGAACCTCGGGAGAAAAATCAGCAAGATTCGTGAATTGCGTGGCATGAAGCAAGAAGCTTTAGCTACTCTATTAGGAGTTAGCCAGCAAGCCATCTCTAAAATAGAGCAAAGCGACGAGGTTGAAGATTTAGCCCTTGAAAAAATAGCTCAAGCTCTTGGTGTAACAGCAGAAGGAATAAAGAATTTTAATGAAGAGGCCGTTTTCAATATAATCGGAAATAACTACCATGATAATTCAAGCTCGGTTCAATACCAATGTACCTTCAATCCTATTGATAAACTAATTGAAGTTTACGAAGAAAATAAAAAGCTCTATGAGCAACTGCTACAAAGCGAGAGGGAAAAGGTCGAATTATTAAAAAGATAGAATTTAATATAAATAATGGCAATCGTGAGAACGATTGCCATTATCGGTTTGTTATTTTATCATTTTATTAAGCAGCATATACCCAAAAATCAAAACCATCACCCCCAATACCCCTAATATCAAGCGGGTCAACATAATTCCGTAATATTCAGCATTTCTTATCTGTTCGGGAAATAAAGTAAGTCGAAATTGTCTTACGATAGGTTTTGGTCCCTTTTCAATAGCTTGATTTATAATTTGTAACCCATTATTCAAGGCTTGATTAATGCCACTAATATCCGGCTTAGGTGCATCAACCTTGATATTACTAAACTTGTTATTAAAGCTTTCAATCAATATTTCAGTTTGTTGTTGGTAGGCGGAAATTATTTTATCGTTTTGCTCCAGCTTTTCCTTTTGCATTTCTATAAACTCTTGTGCCTGTTTATTATGCTCAAATATCTCCTTTAACATCTCCGTTAAAGTGATCTCATCCATTGACATTTCCTGATTGCTCATATTCTTACTCCTTTCGATGGTCTAATTGTTTGTTCTTTTTCCCTCACCGACTCCTGTTGTTTTTGAGCCGCGTGTTGTTTTAATAATTCTTGCTGCCTTAGCTTCTTTTCAATATCCAGCAGTGCATAACCAATCTGGCTACCTTTAAACCGGACATATTGGGCATCAGTAAAAGCAATACCCCGTCCCAGTTCAACCTGATATCCTTGTTGTTCCATAAATCGCTTAACTTCAGCGACAGACCTACATTCTTTAATAGCTTGTGATAGGTGACCTTTCAATGCTTCTTTCCGTTGATCAACGCGCTGGCTTTGTGCAATTCGTTGCTGGGGTCTTAAAAATTTATTCGGACTTAATACTTTGGTCAGCCCATATTCGATTTCCATTGTCCGGCAATATGCGGCTATCCTCTTATAACTATTGCTATCACTTGCTGTCTTACCGTCGTAACCGATTCGATTGGCTACCACATGTAAATGCTCATGTATTGTATCGCGATGAGCGATAACCACGTACTGGTTATTATTAAACCCAAAGTCTTTAGCTAATTTTTCTGCCATATCCGCTTTATCCTGCGCGTTCAATTGACCAGCATCACCAAGAGCGAAGCTGACTGATATATGAAATACTGGTTTGCTGACTTTTGAATTTAGTTTACTCACTTCGATGAATTCCTTCGTTAATTGCAAGCGGTCACCAAAGCACTGATTGTAAGCGATGACCTCAACTTGCTTTTGCCTGGCAGCTAATAGTTGCTCTTCCTTAGTCCCTTGCAAACGCCCTTGAAACAAGTAGTTCAGGCATCCCCGGAAACTCTTACCTGTTCCTATTTTTCCGACCATGATACATGCTTTTTGATTTCCATGACAATGCTTTGCAACCCGCGAACTTCCTGATTTAATAAGGCTCTTTCTACGGGGTCTAAATCATCGCCTCGGTTCCGTTTCTTGGCTATCTGGTTCAAATTCGCGGCGGTATGGTTCAATGTTCCGATCAGTTGTAAAACAGATTTCGGCAGGCTTTTAACTTTCATATTTACCCGCCCATTTAAACCCAACTCCCGCAAAAATACGGACACCGATCTACCTGAATTTCGAGCATTCACCTGAATGATCTTCTTTTCTAAAAGATTAAACATCACACTCAACGCCTCTCGTTTTTTATGAAGGACTTTGGGGCGACCACCTCTGCGAATGCGCATTTTTGTAGTATCAACTTTATCGATCTCACTCTTATTGATTACATTTTCCATAAGTCTCAATCATTAAAAAATCCCCCCGAATGCGATAGCATGAGTGGGGGCCAGCGAGTTTCGGCAGGGCCGAAACATAGCTGGCTCCACTTCGGCGCTAATGCTTCTCGTGGCACAGATACCAAGTATCTGTACGGATCTGTGTTTACTCCAATAATTTATCTTAACAACTATTCAACCCTATCCGGCCAATACACCAAGCTGCCCTTTGACGGGTGAAAAGAAGGTTGGTAACGGATATACCCAAACTCATCTAGCTGCCTGACGCACTTATGGTAGGTCGCGATAGATGCAATCTTACTATACGCCATTAATACCTTCCGAGTGACTGCAAAAGGACTGTGAAAGCCGCTACGTTGCCATTGGATAAAGAGTGCTGTAAACAAGCTGACATGTGTAGCCGCCAGTCTTTGGTCTTTAGCCATTCGCTTGACCAAACCACCGTAGGCGACCAGTTCTGTAGTTAGAAGATCGGTCTTCATTTTGAACCTCCTTCCAATAATTTGTTGATGTCTTCCAGCTTGTAATAAATGATGCTACCGATGCGGGTAAAGCCGAGCGTACCGTTGATCCTAAGGTTTTGTAAAGTACCAGGGGAGATATTCAATAGTCTCCTAACCTCGTTACTTTTTATCCATTTTTTTGATTGCCCTTGCCCTGGCTGCATGAGCATTTTGATCTCGGTCAGCAATTCACCTTTGAACGCTGCCAGGTCTTCTTTCGTGATAATTTCCAAATTCATTTGTCCCTCCTTGTTTTAAGTTAATCCTGTTCAACAGCGGCATGGAATAACTCCGCCTGAACGATCTGGAATCAAATGTCAAGGCAAAAGGATGTAAATGGATGACCATTGGGCGCGTTTGGTCACGAATGGGACGGTTATTATTTCTTTTTAGACTTCGGAACGATCTCGAATAGCTTGTCTTCTTCAGCTATTTCAATGTACTTGGAAGGTTTGTCGTTTTTCCGGGCTGGGAAATAATTACGTGCAGTATCTATAGAAATCGGCTTGTCGCCATGCTGAAAATATTTAGCGACCATTTTATACCAGGGACTTTGCCCTTGGGAACTGACCAGTTTGGTATTGCCTAATGTTAGGTTTTGAAGTTGGCTCAATAAGTCCATAAACGCTGCGATATAACTGTTTGTTATGACAATCTTTTCGTTCGCATCAAACTCCTTTGATTGTTTTAGTTGAGCTTCCAATTCTGCTACACGTAACTTCAACTGATCAATCAATTTATCTTTTTCACTAATAACTGATTCTAAAGGTTCAGCTTTGTGCCATTGATCAATGGTCTTTAAGAATCCAATAAAGGCTTCGAGCTCCCCAATATGTTCTAAACCAGATGCGTATTTTGACGAGAAGGGATCTTGGCGTTTAAAGTGCTTTATGCGACTAACTACGATGTCATGAACATGATTGAAAAACGTCTCTTCGTTATCTGGATCTCGTTTCAAATAGAAACCTAATTGGTAATCATAGAAGAGCCGATATTCAGATTGATCTATCTCATAGATTTTAAGCAGAAAGAAGTTGTCCTCTAATGCCCGATTATAGAAGAGCGGTCTGCCAATGTCATACCTGTGAGGGGAAAAATCAAAACGATTCCGAAATTTAAAATAGTAATTCAGCTTACGCATAGGGAGGGTACTTGTAAACATTCAACATTGTAATGTAGCACGAATTTAATTATATAAATACTAAAGGATGAATTCCACCAAAGCTAATTGTGAAAAATGGCAATCATTCATCCACAAGGCAAAGCTCAAGTCATTAAAGATATTTAGAATCATTTGGGCAGTTATAATAACCCTTAGGCACTTAAATCGTCATAATTTAGGTTTACAAAAGGCATCAGTAGAAGTAGTTGAAAAACAAATGGAAGATTATTTAATTTTTTTATAAAATATCTTCCACTTTTATAATTAGTTTTATACATTTGTAAAACGATTTTACAACAAATTGGATGCGTGATATAAAAAAATGACAATTATCTTCCATAAAAAAGTAATCTCAAGTTTTATCATATGATCAAAAAGAACGACGAACTAACAACTGATTTCCTACAACTGGCAAGAATTGCACTTTCAGGTAGACAACAAGATGTACAATTGCTCATTCACAGGGCATCTAAGCGTTTTAAATCCACCTACCCGGAATTAACAGAACAATTGATTTCACTTTTGAAAGAGTCACCTACCAGAAATGCTCCATTGAGAAAACATGCGGATACGCCATTGCCCGTAGACTTAGACTCTAGATTGCAGTTATTACGACTAGATTCAAAATTGCTTGACCATCAATTGATATTGTCGGAAAATACACTCAACTCATTAAACCAAATTATAGCTGAGCGTAAGAATACGCAAGCGCTATTAAAGCATGGACTTCAACCTACTAAATCGATGCTTTTTACCGGCCCTCCCGGGGTCGGTAAAACCATGGCTGCTAAATGGGTTTCTGAAAAACTAAACAGACCACTCCTTGTGCTTGATTTGGCTGCTGTCATGAGTAGCTTTTTAGGACGCACGGGAAACAATATTAGATTCGTATTAGATTACGCAAAAAATACAGAATGTGTTTTGCTAATTGATGAACTGGATGCTATAGCTAAGCGTCGTGATGATAATAGTGAAATAGGAGAACTCAAAAGACTAGTAACCGTCCTTCTTCAAGAGATCGACGACTGGCCGTCCTCGGGACTTCTTATAGCAGCTACAAATCATCCCAATTTGCTCGACCCTGCGATCTGGCGAAGGTTTGAAGTGGTACTTAACTTTGATATACCCGAGTTAAACCAGATTGAAAGCCTTGTTGCGGAACTTTTGAAACCTCATATGGATTCTTATCAAACTTGGGCTAAAATACTATCATACGTCTTTCTGGGGAAATCATTTAGTGAAATTGAAAGGCAACTCAGCTTGGTAAGACGTTCAGCTGCGATAGACAACCTTCCACTTGAAGCAAAAATGAAGGGAATTTTAGCATCGGCTGAACACCTAAGCAAAGATAAGCGAAAGGAGCTAGCACTTGTACTTAGCGAAACGGGCGTACTTTCCCAGCGCCAAACAACCGAAATCACAGGCGTGGCAAGAGAGACGATAAGAAAACATACTAAAAAGAACATAAAATAATAATATTATGGCAAAGAAGAATTTTTTACTTGGAAAGGGTGAGCGATTGACCGAAGACATCACTATTACAGGCGGCGGCGGTGCAAAGGAAGCCCCTTACACCTTTACTGAGGCAAAAGAAAGACTCTTGCCAATGCTCCAATCGACGATTGAGGGTCTTGAATCTTTACCTCAAAGCGCTTGTCCAGATAACATAGTGGTTGCTACCATTACTTTGAATCCTGAATATATTGCTAAGTCATATTATCCAGCTGAGCTGTTTAAAGCAGTTGGACTCGAAACGGTGGGTAGCAGAGCAAAAACAATTACTCCAGCCAAAAAAAGCAAGCAAAGGAAACCCGAGGAGACGGTTACTACTGAGCTTTTTGTCATGGCAACTAGAGAGGTTTTTAAGAAGTGGGCCACTGAATTCAGTTCTTGGAATGAAAATACTACAGGTGCAAAGCAAATCGTAAGTATTGAAGAAATCACTTTTCCAAAAGCTACAGATAAATTAAAGCATATCGAGGATCTGGAAGAACAATCCGTGTATGAAGTTGTCCTACACCTTGATGAATTATATGGTGAAAAATATTTCATTAGTAACTTTAAAAAATATCTTGATGGGCTAGGAGTTAAAGCCTCTTTAAATCGCAGATTTTATTCAGGTGGACTATGCTTCTTGGAACTAACTGCTCCTTCTGGAATAGCTGAAAAAATTGCAGAGTACAGCTTAGTAAGAGTCTTGCGATCCATGCCAAAGCTGAGATTGCTAAGGCCAACAGTTCGCACTTCTGGAGTTGATTACGGAAAATTCCCGACACTGCCAGATGAAGAACCGTTAGATCCAACTTTGAGAGCAGTAATTTTCGATGGTGGTATTCCAGATGGGCATCCTTTAACACGTTGGGCAACTACCTTAGACGCCCCAGGAGTCGGATCTGAGGAGACGGAGCTTTTAGAGCATGGAGTTGGGGTAACCTCAGCATTTCTTTTCGGACACTTAGATCCAAAGCAGCCAATATCGCGTCCCTATTGTTATGTTGACCACTACCGTGTGTTGGACAATGTTCCGGGCGGAAATCCCTATGAGCTTTACGAAGTTCTAGAAAGGATAATGAATGTGCTAGAAACGAACAACTATGATTTCATCAATCTTAGCCTAGGCCCTTACCTCCCAATTGATGACCTTGAAGTACACTCATGGACTGCATTGTTGGATACCCATCTTTGCGACGGAACAACCTTAGCTACAATAGCCGTAGGGAACGATGGAGAAGGCGATCCAGCTATTCAAGCAAATCGGGTGCAAGTACCAGCAGATTGCGTTAATGCGCTCGCAATCGGTGCCTGCGACGTTCCCGATGACAACTGGCAACGTGCTTCCTATAGTTCTGTTGGACCGGGCCGTAGTCCAGGCTTGGTAAAGCCCGACCTTGTAGACTTTGGAGGCTCATTGCAACGTCCATTCCTTACGTTGTCTATGGACGGCACCAAAATTGTAGCTACAGGTGGAACGAGTTTTTCTGCACCCAGCGTTTTAAGGCTAGGAACCGGCGTTCGCGCCCACTTTGGCACTGCATTAAACGCTTTGTCCATCAGAACTTTGATGGTTCATTGTGCCGAAAGCACTAATCTTCCAAGATTTGAGGTGGGTTTTGGCCGTGCGGCACGTGCACTTGAAGATATCGTAATTTGCGAAAACCGCGAAATGCGGGTAGTTTTTCAAGGTCGGATTACCGCATCAAAATATCTTCGTGCTCCGATCCCTGTACCCATTAACCAACTCAGCGGAATGGTAAGCATTAAGGCAACATTGTGTTATGCGACGCCTGTAGATCCACACCATCCAGACAATTACACTAGAAGTGGGCTTGAAGTGACATTTAGACCTCACAAGGATAAAAAGCGGAAAATAAAGCCTGGAGAGAATATCCCCTTACATGCGGTTTCCAAAAACTTTTTTGGTAAAACAAGACAGACATTCCAAACCGAGGAGGAGCAGCGCAAGGATTCATGGAAGTGGGAGAATTGTCTTCATGGCGAACTCAAGATGTACGGAACAAGCTTAAAAGACCCGGTTTTTGATATCCATTTCAATGCTAGGTCAGAAGGCCATAACGATACAGTGGGACAAGAAATAGAGTATGCCTTAGTTATATCTGTTACAGCACCAAATGTAGCCGACCTTTATGATCAGGTAGTTCGCAGATATGCTACACAGTTAGAACAACTACAACCGATTATAGATATTCCACTTCGACCATAAAGCGAATATAAATAATAGCACTAAACGTTTGAACGGATTATGGGATAGAAGGTAAGTAAAATGGGAGACTTTTAACTTGTTGATTTGCTAGTTATTGTGTACATTTAACCTAAGATTTACAGAGGTAAAAAGAGGAAGCGACATCTGTGGCGGCTGATTATCTCGTGGTGACTAAAATACTATAAATCAACAATATACGAGGTTGGGTTCGAATCCCTCTCTCTCCGCCGATTTGATTTTTTGAACACCCGGTTACGCCGGGTGTTTTTATTTCTCTCATACAAGAAATATGAAATTTCAGATCATCTTATTCTCCGTCCAAAATTTTTCCGTCGGCTATTCTTTTTTTGAGTAAAACGGGCAGCACCTGCATAATAAAATCCTTGTGACTATAAGTGTCAGCAAAGCTCATCAATTCAGCACGCCTTAAATTTTGATCAAGATATTCTATACCTTGTTTTTTGATAGTGTATTTCCATGGATCGCTATTGCTCAACCACCCAGAAATTTCAATCAAATTATGCTCAAATAAAGGCGATAAGTTTGCAGAAAGTTGCGATGGAAAAAAAGCTGACCTATCAAGATGCTTAACCAATTTGTAATCAGTATCAGCAAAACCAGTCTCAATAAAAAACAAAATCAACGTTTGCTTAGGTGTAAGATTTAGGCTCTTTTGACTGATCATTCTATTTTCAAATAATGATTAGCAATTTACTTCATTTTTAAAAATTTGTCGAATAACTTCCAAAATCCGTCAAGGTATTCTAATAGATCCCCGTTCACCCCGCAAATCAATTCATTGCCCGGCTTTGCCGGGCAATTTTATTTTATAGCGTTCTAAACGAAGTTTGAGCGTAAGCAGTAAAGTATAGCGAGCGACAATGAACTCGTTTAGGCCCCACTAAGGAGATCAATGAAGTTAATCCCTTCCTTCTGCAAATATGCCCTGCAGTATTCACCGAGCCCCCGTGAGGACAGAAATGACTTTGTATTTTCCATACCTACCACAGAGGTTACGAGAGAGTTTGAAATTGCAGTAGTTACAACATTACGTAAATTTGTAACGTCTTATATTAAATGTTGTCCATTTAGTAAATCTTTAACCATGAAGAAAGGACCAGTTCCTCAAAAATGTATTTGCTATTTTTATGTCCTGGTACTGATGTGCTTGGCTCCGAAATTGCTATTTGGACAAGTTGATTCCTTACCCACACGCGACGAACGGGCTATACTTCTGCATTCAGCCATCATGGGTGAAAACAGAACGCTTTGGATACATCTCCCTACTGATTATAAAACAACATCAAATACGTATCCTGTATTATACGTGCTTGATGGTGACAGTCACTTTGGCCATGCTTCTGATATGGCCGATTTCCTGGCGGGGTACGATCGGAACAGGATACCGGGGATGATCGTGGTGGGGGTTGTAAATGTTGACCGTGGCAGGGATTTTACCCCTGTGCATCCACAACTGAGCAGCTCAGAGACCGATAGTGCCACTGTGCTAAAAACATCAGGCGCGGGCCGCTTTTTAAGATATTTAGAGGCAGAAGTGATCCCCTATGTCAATTCGCATTACCGGGTGCAGCCATATCGGATACTTGGGGGGCATTCTTTGGCAGGCTTGTTTGCACTTTATGTTAAAGAGACCAAACCCGATCTTTTTCCGGCAATGATACTGATCAGCCCGGCAATCAATGGCGTTAATGATCACATGTTGACAGATACCAGACGTATGTTTAGGACTGAGCATCCGCATAATGGTAAACTATTTATAAGCATAAGTAATGAAACCACACAAAAGGTTGATGCTTTAGCGGCACAATTGAAACAAAGTGCTCCGGGTTGGTTTGACTGGGATTTCAAAAAATATCCGGATGAGAATCATTTCTCGGTACCCTACAAAAGCCTTTTTGACGGCTTGAAGTTTATTTACAAGGATTGGTTCATTGATTTTTATGGCAGTGTTGGTATTTCTTACAGGGATGTTGTAGAGCACTTTAATACCTTATCAGTTGAATTTGGCTATACGATAAGCCCAACAGAAGATTTTATCAATAATTGCGGCTACAACCAATTAAGATCAAAACACCTGGATAATGCAATTGAGTTGTTTATGCAGAATGTAAAATTACATCCCAATTCCTACAATGTCTATGACAGTCTTGGTGAAGCTTATATGAATGCAGGTAAGAAGGATCTGGCCATAAGTAATTATAAAAAATCACTTGAATTAAATCCTCATAACGATGACGGTCGGAAGATGCTCAAGAAACTAAAGGCAACCAAACCATAGTATATGACGCTAAATTTGAATGGAACTTAAATGCGTTATATTTACTTCGCGGCTTGCGTCTAACAATGACAGCGCCATAGCCAGCACCTAAAAAGGATCTTCACCACGCCCCTGTTTGTATGGATAACGCTCCCATTTCATCATTATTGCGCGGAAAAAAATATAGTTAAGAAACAGTGTTTTGATGCGTCATACCTTATATTTTTGGCTTTGCACATCTCTAAAAAAGTCATCAGCATCGATAAAAAAAGAAAAAATATGAACACCTATGTAATTTGTTTTCAGGAGATCGACAGATCAAAGTTTATGGATGTAGGAGGCAAAGGCACTAATTTGGGCGAACTATCCAGGATAGAGAGTGTACAGGTGCCGGAGGGTTTTTGTGTTACCACCGAAGCATATAAAGAAATAACCGAAAATAACCAGGAGCTTAACAGCTTGCTGGATGAATTAAAGCGTCTTAAGGCAGAAGAGCGGGAAAATATCAGCGAGATCAGCGCGAAAATCCGTATGCTCATCGAAAGAATACCCATTGCCAAGGATATAGCAGAAGAGATCGAGGGTTATCTAACAAAGTTTGGTGAAAGAGGCGCGTTTGCTGTACGATCCAGTGCTACGGCGGAAGACCTGCCAACGGCATCCTTTGCAGGCCAGCAGGACACCTATTTGAACATTATCGGAAAAACAGCAATCCTTAAGCATATCAGCAAGTGCTGGGCATCGTTATTTACCGATAGGGCAGTAATTTATCGCCTTCAAAACGGGTTCGACCGCCGTAAGATTCACCTGTCTGTAGTTGTTCAGAAAATGGTTTTCCCGCAGGCAGCAGGAATTTTGTTTACTGCCGATCCGCTCACCGGCAACAGGAAAGTATTATCCATTGACGCTAGTTTCGGGCTTGGCGAGGCCATGGTATCCGGCTTGGTAAATGCTGATAACTATAAAGTGCGTGACGGGAAGGTTATCGACAAGCAGATATCCACCAAAAAACTGGCTATTTATGCCTTAAAAGATGGCGGTACCAAAGAGCGGGAGATTGAGCCTGAGAAGCAGAATAAGGAAGCGCTGACGGATGAGCAGGTTTTACAGCTTGAGCATATCGGCAGAAAGATCGAAAAACACTTTGGGTGCCCGCAGGATATCGAATGGTGTTTGGCTGATGATACATTTTATATCGTCCAGAGCAGGCCGATCACTACTTTATACCCTATTCCTGAAGCGAGTGATCAGGAAAATCACGTGTATATATCTGTTGGTCATCAACAAATGATGACCGATGCCATGAAGCCGTTGGGATTGTCTTTTTTCCTGTTAACGACCCCTGCACCCATGCGTACAGCTGGTGGAAGGTTGTTTGTTGATATTACACAAATGCTGGCTTCACCTGCGGGCAGACACACTATGCTAAATGTTCTTGGAAAATCCGATCCGCTCATAAAAGACGCACTTACAAGCATCATCGAGCGGGGAGATTTTATAAAATTGTTACAGGATGATAAAGAAGAACCAGGGCCCGCTAAAAGCACTAAAAGTGTGCTGAATAGAGATTATCAAGCATTAAACGACTACGATCCAACAATCGTTTCTGATTTGATCAAAAGCAGTCAAACATGGATAGAATTGTTAAAGCAAAACATCCGACCGAAATCAGGATCGGATATGTTTGATTTTATCCTGGAAGATATCCAGCAACTAAAGAAAACCTCATCTGACTCACAAAGTTTTGGTGTGATTATGACTGGAATGAATGCTTTATCATGGATCAATGAAAAAATGAACGAATGGTTAGGTGAGAAAAATGCGGGAGATACACTTGCTCAATCTGTGCCAAACAATATTACTTCGGAAATGGGTCTGGAATTATTGAATGTTGCCGATGTGATTCGTCCTTATCCGGCAGTAATTGAATATTTGCAACAGGTAGAAGATGATAACTTTTTGGATGGACTGGTTCAATTTGATGGTGGACAGGAAATCCGGGACACTATTGATACTTATCTCAACAAATACGGAATGCGGTGTGCCGGGGAAATCGATATTACAAAAAACCGTTGGAGCGAAAAACCAATTACACTTATCCCCATTATTCTCAATAATATCAAAAACTTTGACTCTGATGCAGGCAACCGGAGATTTGAGCAAGGGCGACAGGAGGCTTTGAAAAAAGAACAAGGATTATTAGATCGGTTGAAGCAGTTACCGGATGGTGAACAAAAAGCCAAAGAAACAAAACGAATGATCGGCCTGATCCGGAATTTTGCCGGTTATCGTGAATATCCAAAATACGCTATAGTTAGCCGTTACTTCGTTTATAAGCAAGCTTTATTGAAAGAAGCCGAACAACTGGTACAAGCCGAAGTTATTCATGAAAAAGAAGATGTATACTATCTCACTTTCGAAGAATTTCGCGAAGCCGTACGCACAACTCAACTGGATCACCAGCTCATCAGCAAACGAAAAGAAGAGTATAAATTATATGAAAAACTAACTCCTCCACGCATTATGACGTCTGACGGTGAAATCATTACTGGTAAGTACAAACACGAATATCTCCCGGCCGGAGCTATTGCGGGTCTGCCTGTTTCTTCAGGAGTTATAGAGGGGCAGGCTCGTGTTATCTTAAACATTGAAGATGCTGATCTGGAAGATGGAGATATATTGGTCACCGCATTTACTGACCCCAGCTGGACACCACTATTCGTATCCATAAAAGGCCTGGTTACCGAAGTTGGTGGACTGATGACCCATGGAGCAGTTATCGCGCGTGAATATGGCTTACCGGCAGTTGTCGGAGTGGAGAATGCTACCAGTCTGATCAAAAACGGACAGCGAATCCGCGTAAATGGAACGGATGGATATGTAGAAATACTATAAATGAGCTATTTTTTGTTTTGTGTAAATTTGCGGTTCCGGAGAGGTGTCAGAGCGGTTCAATGTGCCTGATTCGAAATCAGGTGTACTGTAAAAGGTACCTGGGGTTCGAATCCTTCTCTCTGCTGATTTTGATATCAATTATGCAAAAGCCTGCAAATAAAATTATTGCAGGCTTTTGCATTTATATCAAACGCTAAAAATCGTTCCACTATTCCAAAACACATCTCAAGTAATAAGTTTTTTATTTTACAATTAAAGTTAATAACTTCATAATCAATTTGTACGGCAACTAAACCATGTTTTTTCACTCCAACTTAACATGCGTAAACCTTTACTTTTATTAATAATATTCTTTATCTTTTTTGCTCCGGTAAAAGGGGTAATTGGGCGTGTTACTCCAATGACTCATCATGGTCAAAGCATTGTTAAAAGAGCAGCGGTAAAATATATTAACAAGCTAAAACCCGCATCTGCCGCACCTGATATCATTGTCAGCGCGGCAAGCGGCGCAATCTCGGCATGCGTAGGTTCACCTTCTACCAATACCCAGCAGTTTACGGTTTCGGGAAGTGACTTGTCTGACAATATTATGGTGATGGCACCGGCTGGCTTCGAGATTTCTCTTAATGCAGGCGGCGGATTTAGTAATGCATTAATCATAGCGCCAATAGGAGGCTCGATAACCAATAAGATAGTATATGTGCGGGCGGCTGCTTCCGGTACAGCTGCCTATGTATCCAACCATGTAACTTTAACTACAACAGGGGCTACAACTCAACAAGTGGCTGTACAGGGTTTGATCTTTGCGCTGCCAACCGTTGACGCAATACCAGACCTGACCTTTACCAACGGCGATCTTACTACGCAGATAAATTTTACCGGTATCGGAAATACCTTTTACTGGACGAACGATCAGCCCGGAATTGGCCTGGCTGTAAACGGGGGCGATAACATAACCCCTTTTACAGCCGTAAATACCGGATCGAGCCCTGTTGTTGCACACATAAGTGTCACATCTAAAAACGCTAATGTTGCTTACATACCGGATTATGACTTGAATACTGTTTCGGCGGTCAATACTATAACCAACAAAATCATTGGCACAATCCCTGTGGGCGCCAATCCGGGCTTCGTTGCCATAAGTCCGGATGGAAAGAAAGCGTACGTTGCAAATGTTTCAGGTTCCAGTCTTTCCGTTATCAATACGCAAACCAACCAGGTGAAGGATATATCGATTTCTGATAGTCCCACAGGATTGATATTCAGCAAAGATGGAACCAGGGCCTACATCGCCGGCGCAAGCGGCGTATGTACGGTGATTGATGTAGCTAATGATGCCGTACTGACTACGCTTACATTACCTCCGGGCGGTGCCGGACTTGCCATAAGCGATGACGGAAAATGGCTTTACGCTACTAACTTTTCTACGGGTGATGTAAGGGTTTATGATATAAATAGTAATGCCGAAATCATTTATATTCCGACTGTGGGAGCGCGCTATGCTGCTACAAGTCCGGATGGAACGAAGATATATGTCACCGGGAGCTACTCCAATAGCGTTTACGTAATAGATGCTGCCTCCAATACCCTTTCGGCAACCATCAACTTAACTGCTGATGCCGAAGGAATTGGCGTAAGCCCTGATGGTAGTCGTATCTATGTAACCAATCAATCTGCCGGAACCGTTACAGTGATCAACGCCACGAACAACTCAGTTATGATTACATTAGCTGTCGGAAAATCACCCCAGGGAATATCCGTTACACCTGATGGAAAATATGTCTATGTTGCCAATGCTGAATCCGGTACATTATCGGTCATCAGCACTTCAGATTATACAGTGGCCGCTACAATACCCTGTGGCACATCCCCTCATGCTGTAGGCAATTTTATAACGCCAGGTATAAATACCTGCACAGGTAACCCAACTGATTTTAAGATCACGGTTAACCCCTCGCCCACCACTATTACACCGGGTACTGTAGGCGGCCTTATTACCACATGTATAGGCGCCCCATCAACAAATACCCAACAATTCACCGTATCGGGTAATAATTTATCAGGCAATATAACAGCTACATCGCCGGCAGGATTAGAGATATCATTTAACCAAACCAGCGGCTTTGCTGATGTATTAACCATTACGCCAACAGGCGGCGCTGTGACCAATAAAGTAATTTATGTTCGCGCTAAGGCATCAGGTACACCGGCTATTATTTCGGATTATGTGGTGCTGAGCACAGCAGGCGCGGTAAGTAAAAACGTCGCGGTAAAGGGTGTGGTCAGCGCCTTGCCTACCACAGACGCTACCAATAATCCGGTATATAACAATGGCGACATAACAGCTGCGATTAGTTTTAACGGCACGGGTAACACCTACACCTGGGCGAACGATACACCCTCCATCGGTCTGGGAGCGAGCGGCATCAACGATATACCATCCTTCACCACTGTAAATACCGGCGTAGCACCGGTAAAAGCTACCATAACCGTTACGCCTTCATCGGCAGGGTATTTATATCTTACAGGTAAAAATAGCGTAGTATTGGTAAATGCTGACAATAACACGCAAACAGGAAGTATAAACACTGGCGGGCAACCCACCGGGGTAGCTGTTAGCCCCGATGGCACCCTGGTTGCCATTACTGATAACACCTTTAACACAGTTAAATTTATAAGTACCATTACCCATAAGGTAGTATCAACTGTAAATAATATTCCATCACCTATAGGTATATGTTTTTCGGCGGACGGTAAAAAGGTGTACACAGCCAATGATAACCCCTTTGCTTATAATGTTTCCATTATCGATGTAGCTACAGCCACAGTTGAGGCATCTGTGTATGTAGGTACCTACCCTTACGGCATTGCCGCAAGCCCCGATGGTACGACTGTTTATGTTGGCTGCATCGGCGAAAATGCGATAATTGCTATCGACACCAAAACTCATCAAACAACGCCCATCAAGGTCAATTTTGGGCCCACGGGTATTGCCGTGAGCCCGGATAATAGCCGCGTATATGCCACCAGCGCGCAATATAATGGTCTACTTAAGGTAGTAAACACGGCAACAAAGTCTGTTATAGCCAACATCCCTATTGGCGATGTATCTACCGGCATTTGTGTTAGTCCGGATGGTAAACGGGTATATGTTTCTAATACTCGCAGCAACAACGTAATGGTGATAGACGCCGAGACCTATAAAGTGATCGCGACAATACCCGTAGGCATCCGTCCTTTTGGCGTATCCATAACTCCCGATGGAAAATACGTATATGTGGCTAATGAAGGTTCCAACAACGTGGACGTTATCAACACTGCCGATAATTCAATAAGTAATATCATTAATGTAACTGGGCAGCTTAGTATATGTTTGGGGAACTTTTTTGCACCAGGTACCGGATGTACGGGCATGCCGACTAAATTTACAATAACAGTAAACGGGTTGCCGATTATTACGGCCAGTGTGGCAACGGGTACCATATCAGCCTGTATCGGTTCCCCATCAACAAGTACGCAACAGTTTACCGTGTCCGGCAGTAATTTATCAAGCGATATCACAGTTACAGCGCCTGCGAATTTTGAGGTATCGCTTAGTCCAGGCGTAGGGTATGCAAATACGCTGACACTTGTGGAAACGGGTGGAAAAGTTAGCAGTACCGTTATTTATGTCCGTTCGTCGGCTTCGGCTCCCGCAGGTAATATTTCAGGAACTGTCACTGTATCCTCGACAGGGGCACCTGGTCAGACTGTTGCCGTATCCGGCATCATTAACGCACTGCCTGTAGTCAATCAGATATCACCTTTAACCTTCAATAACGGCGCGGCTACAACAGCCATAAACTTTACAGGCACAGCTACTACTTATACATGGGCAAATGACACGCCAGGTATTGGCTTGCAAGCCAACGGCTCAGGTAGCATACCACCCTTCACTGCAGTTAACAGCCTGACAACCCCAATTATCGCCACCATAACAGTGGTGCCATCGGATGCATCATGCACAGGAAGCCCGGTTATTTTTAAAGTTACCGTCAACCCTACCCCGGCGCCAGTTATTACATTTGTAAGTGCCTTATCGCCGCTTAGCACTGTCTATGGCAAACCATCCGCTTCAGGCAGTTTCAATGTATCTGGAGATAACCTTGTGTCGGGCGTTGGGATTACTCCACCAGCAGGTTTTGAGGTGAGTACCGATGGTATCAACTTTAAAAACACGGTTACCATAGGTGGCCCCGGTACGCTTGCCGCCACCACCGTTTATATCAGATTGGCGAAAACCGCCTTTGTTGGCAATTATGCCGGCAATATCACGCTAACCTCTGATGGTTCGACAAACAATTTGGTCATGCCAAACAGTACTGTTATACCTGCCTCAATGATCATCACAGCAGATAACAAAACCCGCCCCTTCCATTCGGAGAATCCTCAGCTTACTATTACATACAATGGTTTTGTAAATAACGAAAACGAATCAAACCTGGTAAAAAAACCGGAGGTGGGAACAATGGCGACATTTACATCGGCTGTTGGGGAATATGCCATTTCCTTTACAAGCGAAGCGGAATCGCCTAACTATAGTTTTACCTATGTTCTGGGTGTACTTACTGTAACAGCAACAGCAGAGGTTGTTGTCGTTAACACCTTCACGCCGAACGGCGATGGCACAAACGATACATGGGCAATAAAACACATTGAACACTACCCAAATTGTAGTGTCAATGTATTCGACCGCTGGGGTGGTAAGATATTTTCGTCCGTTGGTTATGGCGAACAGTGGGATGGTCAGTCGGGCAGAGGTCCGGTGCCTGCAGGCACCTACTATTATATTATCAATCTCAAGGATGGGTCACCGGTTAAGGCGGGATGGGTAGCGGTAGTTAGATAAAAAAAAATTACAGTTACCAATAGGCTTTACTAAGTTTGATCTGTTATAAGGAAACAATTGTCAATAATGAGATCAAGAATTAACATTTCTCTTTTATTCCTATCGGCACTCTTTATGCTGCTTACAGCTATGAAATTGCCCGGAAACCTCCCTGTTAAAAGTAAACAGAAATCGCTTTCAGGTCATTTTTTGTATGTGGCTGTGCCAGGGATACGCGATTATATGGGATACGGCGGCCATGGCCTGCTTGTATTTGATATGGACAACCATCACTGTTTTGTAAAGCGAATCGAAACCGGGGGCTTTCATCCGGATAAAAAGCCATCAAATGTTAAAGGGATCGCGGTTAGTATACCCCTTAACAGTATTTATATAAGCACCATCGAGTCGCTTCAGCGGATCGACCTTACCACCGGGAAAATCATCTGGGAGAAAGCTATTGACGGAGGGTGCGACCGGATGTCAATATCTCCTGATGGTAAAACGATGTATCTCCCTTCATTTGAAAGCAAGTTCTGGAATGTGGTTGATTGTAAAACAGGTGATGTTATTAAAAGGATCGGAGGTTTTAACAGGTCTCATAACACGCTTTATGGCTTATCAGGGAATCATGTTTACCTGGATGATATTGGGTCGCCGTGGTTAACTATAGCTGGCACAAAATCACACACGGTTGAAAGCAAGGTTGGTCCGTTTGGAAATTTTATACGTCCTTTTACGGTCAATGGAAAAGAAACCCGTGCTTATGTTACCGTTGACAGTTTGCTTGGTTTTGAAGTGGGTGATTTGAAAACCGGCAAAAAACTTTCCCGCATAACGGTCGAAGGATGGAATACCGGGCCTGTTAGGCGGCATGGCAACCCGAGTCATGGGATCGGCCTTACTCCTGATGAAAAGGAAATATGGTTGTGCGATGGGTTTAATATGCGACTGCATGTTTTTAAGGCAATTGAGCCTTATCAACAACTAACCACTATCCCGCTGCAGGATATGCCAGGCTGGATCAATTTCAGTTTGGATGGAAAGTATGCTTATCCTTCAAGCGGCGAGGTGATCGATGTTAAAACCCGAAAAGTGCTTTTAACCCTTAAGGATGAGTTTAACAATAGTGTAGGTAGCGAGAAAATGGTAGAGGTAGATTTTAAGGATGGCAAGGCGGTAAAGGCCGGAGATCAGTTTGGTATCGGGCGCCTGCGGTAGTAGTTGAATATCCATTATTCCTGTAGTTCATCTACTATTTTTTAAGCTAATAAAATAATGTCGTTGGTTTGTTTCATCAATCAAATAAACGGGAATGTATTATGAAAAATTCAGCATTAATTTTATTAGCCCTGATTCTTATAGGGAATACCGGCTTAGCTCAAAATAAAAAGGTTGGCGGACCCTGCGAGGGCTGTGAAGCCATATATGAAAGCCCTATTGCTTTTGAAAAACTGAAACCTGTTGTACAACTGCCGGATGCTACCTGGGACGGTAAAAAGCCATTGGGAATCAATGGTATTGTATATAAGGCTGATGGCAAAACTCCTGCTCCGGGCGTGGTATTATATCTATACCATACTGACGAAACCGGTCATTACCCTAAAAAAGGAGACGAAAAAGGTTGGGCCAAACGACATGGTTATATACGAGGCTGGATACGGACAAATGAAAAGGGCGAATACAAATTTGTCACGCTTCGCCCTGCCTCATATCCCGAACGCCCGGAACCGGCCCACATTCATATAACTGTAAAGGAACCCGGCATCAATGAATATTACATTGATGAATTTCTTTTCTCCGATGATCCACTATTGACAGAGAAGGAACGTTCGTACCTCCCTAACCGCGGCGGCAGTGGTATAGTAAAGCTCATCGACGTGGGTAATATGTTTAAGGGCGAACGAAATATTTATCTCGGAAAAAATATTCCGGATTATCCGCAGCAATAAAAAACAATTGTTCAGGCATGAGCAGATTTAGTATCCACCTTAAAACAATTAATCGCTGAATGGGTAAATAGAGTTAATGAGGTCCAAGTTATTTCTTTATGTCTCCCTGGCAGTTGATATCATTATTGCGGCATCAAAATTTACTGCAGCGGCGGTAACGGGTAGTTCTTCCATGATTGCCGAAGGTATCCATTCAGTAATTGATGCCATTAGCCAATTGCTATTATTATGGGGGATAAAAACAAGCAAAAGACTGCCTGACGAGGACCGGCCGTTTGGCTATGGTAAGGAATTATACTTTTGGTCGTTCATGGTCTCGCTTACCATTTTTATTTTAGGCGGATGCATCTCTTTTTATGAAGGTTTAATGCGGCTCAAGCGCCCTGAATTTAATAGCAACCAAAACTGGAATTACATTATTTTATCAATAGCGTTTGTATTTACTTCAATATCAATGTTTACCGCGCTGAAAGCTTTTAATAAGCAGCGTGGTGATATGCAATTCTTTAAGGCCATAAAGGAAAGCCGTGACCCTTCTACCTTTATTGTGCTTTTGGGTGATGTAGGTGATTTAATAGGATTGATCATCGCCTTTGTGGGTGTATACTTAGGCCAATTACTCCATGACCCATATTATGACGGCATAGCATCTATGGCTATTGGAGCAGTGATGATCACAATTTCCATGTTGCTTGTACGGGAAAGCAAAAGCTTATTGATGGGCGAAACTACAAGCAGGAAAACCTTACGTAAAGTTGTGGCACTTACCGAAGCAGATATAGCCGTAACCAAAGTAAAAAAACATTTTTCAATGTATATGGCTCCCGAAGAAGTGCTATTACAATTAAATACTGTTTTTAAAGATGGGCTTACTACCCGCGAGATAACGGATGCAATTGAAAGAATTACTAAAGTTATACAAGCAGAGTTCCCCCGAATCAAACAAATCTTTATTGAGCCGGTGGCCGAAAAGCAGAAAAGGTAAATGTTGACGTAAGTTAGATATATTGAAGTATTTGCTCCTTGATAGTTTTTCCTACCAAATCCCATGTGAATTTAGACTGGGCGTATTCAAAGCCATTTCCACCTAATTTTTGTGCATTTTCCGGATCATCAAAAAGCTTGCAAATTTCGTTGCTATAGCTCTCCACATCATTATCAATTAAAAATCCATTGAAATCATTGATCACCATATCAGGTATCGATCCGGTATTATTGGCGAGGATGGGTAATTTATAATGCATGGCTTCAACAAATACAATCCCGAAAGGCTCCCTCAATGTAGGCAGGCAAAAAACAGCAGCTTCATTATAATATTTCGCCAATTCATCCGCGTTAACTTTGCCAACTACTTTGCAATTAGGCAGGTTGATATTTTCCGGAGTGCAGCCTACGATGGTCAGAGTTGCATCTTTGTGTTTTGCCAGCACCTTTTCAAATACCTTTAAAAGAACTGGGCCGCCTTTGCGCTCCCAATCCACACCAACAAATAATATATTTTTTGATGCATACTTACCTATATTTTCAATAAAATGATCTTCAACATTGCTCCCGGCAAATACCGTTAATGCTTTTTCTTTCGGAATACTGTATTGGTTTAATAAAGAATAAGTTACCAGGCTTCCACAGGTAAAGATCATATCGGCATCCTCGTACATTTTACTTTCTGACTGTTTTATAAAGTTCTCAGATCGTATGTATTGCCTGGGATTAACGTCGCGATATAATAAATTTGTTTTTGTGGTATGATCTGTATATATAAAATGAGGTATGCCTTCTATCTTCCCGTTAAACAGGCACTGCGTTTGAAAAGTGAATTTGTAATTTTTACCCTTTACTAATTTACGGATATATTTATCCGTAAGTAAGGACATATAGGACGTTCCAAAAAACCAGGAAAACCAATCCTTTCGTTTTTTATAGCCCATAATGTAGTCACCACCATATTCTTTGATAAAGTACAAGGTGTTTATTAAATAATGGTAAAACTTAAAGTTCTTTTTCCAAACATCCTTAACATCTACCACATCTATTTCTGTTCCCTCGAACTCTGTGTTAAGAATATTAAGAATACTACCATTGATCAATGAGAAATCCCCAAGCTTAAGAAAGAGTATTTTTTCTTGCATGCGTATGGTCCTTATTTATTAATTAACCTTTTGTGGTGAAACTAAAACAATGCTAAAATTGTTTTCTATGTGAGCTAAAATATTTCTCCACAGTAAAATGTTAATTATTTTAGATTAGGTTTAGATTAGGGGAATTATGTGAAGGTACAACATATCCTACTATATACATAGAACTTCATTATAAAAAATTCTTATATGAATGAAAAGGTAGGGTTATTTTGCAAATTAAATCACACCCCGCTAAAGATTGAGAATCCTCCATCAACACAGATCATAGAACCCGTAACAAAGGCTGATGCATCACTTAGCAGCCATACCAAAGCCCCGATCAATTCATCAGGGTGGCCGAAACGTTTAAAAGGTGTATTCCTGATCACCGACTCGCCTCTTGGTGTATAACCGCCTTCGGGTTTGGTCAATAAATTCCTGTTTTGTTCGGTCAGGAAAAACCCCGGAGCTATTGCGTTCATCCTGATAGCATCTCCATAACGGTTGGCTAACTCAACTGCAAACCATTGGTTATAACAATCAACGGCAGCTTTACCCATATTATAACCGATAACTTTGGTCACCGCCCTTTTTGAGTTCATGGAGGATATATTTACAATACTCCCCCCTCCTGTTTTAGCAATTGCTTCGCCGAATATTTGCGTAGGTAGTAGCGTACCCCATAAATTCAGGTTCATTACTTGTTTCATGCCTTCCAGGTTCATTTTAAATATATCCTCATCAGGCTGTAATACACCCTGCGGCATATTGCCACCGGCGCCATTCACCAAGCCATCCAGCCTGCCGAAAACATCCCATACCTGGCTTTTAGCATCCTCTAGCTCCTGTTCATTAAGTACATCGGCCACCAAGGCTATCGCTTTACCACCGTTCTTGTTAATAGCCTCTGCCCTTTCACGGGCAACAGCTTCATTCCGGCCAAGTATTCCTACTGCTCCACCCGCTTCAACAATTCCGTTCACAAACGAGTTACCCAGTATACCTGTGCCACCTGTTACAACAATTACTTTTCCTTTTAAAGAATAATTACTTTCCACTACTTATTATTTAGTTTACCTGATATCATTTATAACTATAGCGTCCATATCTGTATAATCCAGGTTTTCACCGGCCATACCCCATATAAAACTATAACTTGCCGTTCCACTGCCAGCGTGTATACTCCAGGGCGGCGAAACTACTGCTTCATAATTATCCACAGTAATATGCCTCGTTTCATCACCCTGCCCCATATAATGAAATACTTTCTGACCGGCAGGCAGATCAAAATAGAAATAAGTCTCCATGCGTCTGTCGTGCGTGTGAGGAGGCATGGTATTCCAGATGCTGCCTTCATGCAATATAGTTAATCCCATCACCAACTGGCAGCTTTTTATACCATCCAGATGAATGTACTTGTTAATAGTCCGCTTGTTTGCAGTTGACGCATCTCCAGTATGCACTTTTGCTGCTTCGGCATTGGTCATCAATGCAGTAGGATAATTTACATGAGCAGGGGCTGAAAGAATATAAAATACCGCAGGCTGCTCGGAGCTTTTACTGGAGAAACTCACGCTTTTTATCCCCTTGCCTACGTACAGGCAATCCAGTTTTTTTAATTCGTAGATTTCTCCATCAACAGTTACTTCACCATCCCCCGCTACATTAATAATTCCTATCTCCCTCCTTTCGAGAAAGTATTCAGCACGCAGGTTTGAATAATTTTCAAGTTCGATTCGTTTGTATACAGGGCAGGCTGCTCCAACTATCATCCGGTCATAGTGCGTATAAACGCAAAGAATTTTATCGGTCGCTACTAAATTATCGATCAAAAATCTTTGTCTTATCAAAGCTGTTTGATACGATTTAAAATCATCCGGATGTACGCTGTGTAATATCTTCAATGGTAAATTAGTTTAATAGATCAACGGCAAATTATAAACACAAACCTTGCAAAAAATAGAGTATTTACCAAACAAATAAATTTTATTTTAAGAATTGTAATCGTGAAACACATGTGTCTAAACACTCAATTATAATCAATAGGAAAGTATTATAAGCATAAATTAATTTTTAGGAAATACAACATACTGATTATTAACAAAATAGACGACAAGTCCTATTGTGTTTATTGATATTTTTCTTAAATTTACCGCGATAATTAACTTAGGTTATTAGGCAATCCCCTGTGCAGCATGAAAAAATACTTAAAAATTATTTTATTCATTTTAACTTATTTAGTTATTGCTTCTTGTACAAAGCATAATGACAATAACCTTATTACTCCCACCCACGGGGGTGTGGATACCACTCCGATAATCCCTACAACTACCAATCCTGATACTTCAACCACCGGTATAAATACTCCCTTACCTTTAGGGATCAACTATACAGCATCACCCCCTATCATTTTGAATGGAGCGCATGATATTATAATATCCGGTTTGGCTATACAAAACCCCCAGGGCATTTGTATACACCTCCAAAATTGCTACAATATTATTATCAGGAATTGCAAATTAGGCCCGTCAAAACAAACCGGGGTTGAATTATATAAATGCAGGAATATTACTGTCGACAGTTGCTACATGTCATCCATCTCTACAGGTTTATATGCCGAGCAGAGTTCAGCAATTCAATTCAAATACAATAGTGTTAAAAATGTTCAGGGGCCGTATCCCAAAGGGGCAATGGTGCAATATGATAATGTAAATGGGGCAGGGAACAGGATATTGTATAACCGATGCGAAAATATAAGCGGGGCAAGCAACCCTGAAGACGCGATCAGTATGTATATGAGCAATGGGACAGCCGATGAGCCTATACTTATTGCCGGAAACTGGATACGGGGCGGAGGGCCAAGTAAAAATGGCGGCGGTATAATGACTGGCGATAATGGAGGGTCGTATATCATTGCTAAAGACAATATTTTAGTAAATCCCGGGAACTACGGGATAGGAATTGCCGGCGGAACCAACATCCAGATACTGAATAATAAGATATTTAGCAGCAGAACAACAGTGAGCAATGTAGGTGTGTATATCTGGAATCAATCAAAGTCGGGCTGTTCATTAAACACCATCAGTGGTAACCGGGTTAACTGGACAAGCCTATTAGGTGAGTTTAATAACAGCTGGAACAATGGCAATTGCGGCACTGTAACAGGTTGGGCCACTAATATTTGGGGGGCTGCCCTAACCGCCGATATTCTTCCTCAACAGCTTATCCCGGATATTAAGTAAGCAATCACTTGTAAAATTTCTGCTAATTGATAAATTTTGAGGAAGGTTAAAAGCTTATCTCACAAAATTTAAAGCATAATTTTGCATCATAGTTTGATAAATTGAATATATTAGTGCACTGCTATCACCATTACTGTATTAAATAATCAACGAATAACTATCCCAATGAAAAAAGTTCAAATGTTTCGAAACTTTCTGTGGTTTCCGATCATCAGCATTACTCTTTTCAATATAACATTTAAAATGCAGAACAGGAGTTATAAAATTCCTCAGAGTCATTATATCATATTAGCTGTCCTGGTAGGCTTATTTCTGATCAGTTTTTTATTTAATAAGCGTTCATAACTTCACTTTTTAAATTACAATAAAAAGCGGATTGAAATTACTTTCAACCCGCTTTTTATACAAACTAATTAATTATGGTTTGATCATTACTGCTGGAAGGATACTTGCAGTCACTGCTGGGGCATTAATCACATTCGTGCTCCAGCCAGTTGGAACTGGATTTAGAACCGATGTTACATTTGGTTTATAAAGAACATTTCTGGTCCTTGCCATATTTAAATATCCGGCAATCCAATTTATCTGATTATTGGATATCACATTACCTGAAACTTTTAAATTTGAATAATTAGCCGTACATAAACCAACACCAGACCATGGGACGTTTGAGCTGAAAATCTTGTTGTTCTTAATAGTTATATTGCTGCCACTTATATGTTGTATGCCTGCATACCCCGGATTGACCAATATATTATTTTCTATATCCTGGTATTGCCCTATACCTCCATCACCGGCCACTATACCTGACATTCCTAATGGTCCTGTATTTGTTCCACCACCCCTTATATAGTTTCCGATAACATAAATTGGGTCGTTTGGCAGTCCTTTTGACTTGTATAAATTAATTCCGTCTCCGCCGGCAGGATTAGGATTGGTTCCGGCCTTAAGAACATCTTCACATTTGTTAAAGGATATCCTATTATAACTTCCTGTAACATCATCAAACTGAATAAAACCACCGGCTTTCATATTTAATAATTGGTTACTTTGAATTCTGACTTGAGTGCTTGAATGAACATAAATTCCTTGCACAACGTTACTTACAAAACAACTGTCTACCAATACATTTGTACAACCATAAATTGAAATACCCCTATTTGTAGAGTTCATGATCTTACATTTGGTGATATGTACATTAGTACAGCCTAATAGATTGATACCTATTGAATTACCACCGTTAATAGAATCACCGTTTATAGTAAAATTACTTTTATTTATATAATAAAGCGGAGCTGTTAATTTATATTTACTTGTTGTTGTGGCTAGGGGAGTCAAATTAGCATTAGTAACATTAGCGGCAAGATTCGCATCAGGAGCTGGACTATTGTCCTTTTGGCATGAGCTGATGAAAGAAGCAGCTAAAAATAATAGTGCAAAGCAGATGTTGGTCTTTACACGATGGGTCATGTTTTTAAATTTCATTTTAAATAGTTTAAATTAATAATGGTAGCTTTTACGTTTGTTTTTCATTTTTGTTGCACAATAATTAATTTTATTTCTCTTGTATTAATATTCTATTGGCAATTATAAAAAAGTTGCTTGCAATTATATTTTACAAATTGAATTAAATTAACTATTGATTTGATTATCAGGATAGTTATATGCGAGGTTTATAACCATCCTGCAGTTCATTAAAACTTTAATCATTAAATTGATGTTCAATAAGTAAGATGAACAAGTTTAATTTTTTTCAATAATGTTTCAATGGTAATTTGGAAATGTGAATACTGTCGAGCGTAATTATATTACCAGTATCACAGAATTTTAAAGTCGGGGGGCTCTAATGTTATTATAGAGTATTTACGGCGAAGTGTAGTAAAAAAAACTAATGATCGGCATAGTGCGAGGCACATTATTATACCAATCTGAACTAACATGTTAGTGTTTGTCATTTTTTTTAGTTTAAATTAATTAAAGGATCTTATTTAATTCAAGTACAACTGCGATTTGCTCTTTTGTTAAATAATTCTTCAAAAAAAACAAAAAATATCCAAATAGGCAAATAAATATTTATAAAAAACAGAGGTATTTTTTGCGAAAATCGCACTGCTCCATATTTACTCTTACCAAATTGATCAAACCATCAATTTTTAAAGTAGAATTCATTTGTTTTTCAATAATAGATATAGATGCTATGTAAAAATACAATTAATAGCTGGTATTTTTACAAATTTTTATGATTATTTTTTAAATAACAGAAAAATTCATATTTTATTATCCTAAAGATTAAATTAGCTAAAAAAATTTCGTGGCGATTAAATTTAATAATCAAGAAGGTATTTATCAACTTGATGCAAATGAAAATTTATAAAAAAAAATTATAATGATAACCATTCAGGCAATTTTTTGAGATAAAAAGCCATCACATCAGGGACAGGCTTAAAAATGAGAGGTTATAAAAAAACTGGAATCTGCGCGCTTAACTTAGTTTTGCATTCGGCATTATAACGTATTAAACAAATACTAATCCTAATCTAGTTAGCCTTTGTACTCGTTATAAACTTGCTTTCTGTAATTTGCCGGATAATCGAATTAGTGAAAAGATCGGCCCCTTCTTTGTTCAGGTGTGATTTGTCGGTAAATAAGTTACACTTACCTTTAAAATTTTCATTATTAATATAGTCCCAATATTTCACACCGGTCGCTTTTAATAACTGTTCTAATTTTTGTCTATGCACATTTTCACCCATCCCTGTAAAAAGAGGAGTAGTTGTAATTACTAGAGGTATTTTTGCAGCCCGGATATCCTTAATCAATGTCAGTAAATATCTTGTTTTCAATTCATCGAATTTCACATTTTGTTTTTTATTGCCTTCATTCTCCTTATCGGTAGTCGCATTACTTTGGCAGGTATTTCCATATTGAGGATCGAACCCTAAACTTTTATAGCTTTTATTATATGCTTTATTTGAACTGTTTAATAAAATATAACCTACTGTGGAATTATATCTGTATAGTGAAGACAGTGCTAAATACTTCTGCTTTTGCCCCATTAAGAATATAGCTGAATCAATAAATTTGTTTTGATGAAAATATGGCAAAAAAATTGCCATTCTCTGATAGTCGTCCGAATTAAAATTCAACTCGTTATAATCTAAGTTCAGTATTATCAACTTAGGTTTATGGTAGCTCAGCATTGATTCTATAACCGGATAATAATACAACATGTTCTCTCCCTGAACACCAAAATTAAAAACCGATAACTTCATCTTTTCAGCCATTAATGGCGTATTGAAATGCTCGGCAGCATGTGAATTACCAAAAATAAGAATGTCCTGATTTGCCTTATTTAAAGCATAGGTGGTGATAAAATATTTACCGGATTTTTGCTTATCGAATATAATGTGAATAAATAACCCTAATACGACATCGGTTGCAATAATTCCCAGCATTAATAGTATTAATTTTCTTGAAAAGACTTTGATTTCTTTCATATAAAATCAGGTTATTAAATAAATTGATTTAGATATAATTAAAACTGAAAATAAATGAATTGTCCGCCATCCAAGACTCCAAAAAGCAGTATTAAAACTATTGAAACTATATAAATACTATATCTTACTATAATACTTTTGTTATCCAATAATTTAAAAGATTGGGGCTTATATTCTCTCATAAACTCAATAAAAAGAAGGACAATTATAGCGGCGACCGAATAAAAGAAATGATCTTTAGGATTACCCAAATACAAAGATCCTTTGAATTGAAAAATCTTTCTTACGATTGTAAATGCTTCGTTTGCAGAAGTAGCTCTAAAAAACACCCATGTTAAGCATATCAATGAAAAGGTAATGATTATTCTTAAAAGTCTCTGCCACAAAGTTTTGCTGCGATTTGGAAGGTTTAACATTGATTCAATGATCAATAAAAAACCATTTAAAGCCCCCCAGATAACAAAAGTCCAGTTAGCACCATGCCAAAGGCCGCTTATTAAAAACACGATCAATAAATTCAGGTATCTCCTGAATGAAGTTTTCACTCTGCTCCCACCCAATGAAAAATACAAATAATCTTTAAACCAGGTGGATAGAGAAATATGCCATCTTCTCCAAAATTCACTAACTGACTGTGAAAAATAAGGTCGATTAAAATTCTTCATTAAATCAAACCCCATTACCTTAGCTGCCCCGATTGCAATGTCAGAATAGGCAGAAAAGTCACAATAAATTTGAAATGCAAAAAAAACTGTGGCAACTAATAATGACTTCCCGGATTGAACATCTGAGGTGTTATATATAGTATCAACATAAATAGAAAGGCGATCAGCAACTATTAATTTTTTCAAAAACCCTACCATCATCTGCTTTAATCCGGCGCTAACCCTTTCGCTATTAAATTTATGGTGCTCATAAAACTGATGCAAAAGATTTTGTGGTCTTTCAATCGGGCCAGCTACCAACTGTGGATAAAACATTACATACAATGCATATATACCAAAATTCCGTTCGGATTTTTGATTTCCGCGATAGACCTCAATTGTATAACTCATTGCCTGGAAAGTATGGAATGACAATCCTATAGGCAACAATATCGTCAAATATGGTATAACATTTCTATATCCCAAATGCGATAATAGTATACTTAAATTTTCGTTTAAAAAATTATAATACTTAAAAATGCACAACACCCCAATGTTCGCGATAAGGCTCAGAGTTAAAAAAAACTTGCGCCTTGTGCCCCTTGCGTTTTCAATATAAATACCGGCGAAATAATCAACAACAATAGTAAACCCTAATATTAAAATATATACGGGTATAAAAGTCATATAGAAGTAACAGCTCGCTATTAAAAGTAATAGCCAGCGGTATTTTTGACTAAGCAAAAAATATAATGTTGTAACAATCACAAAAAATATGACAAAGCTTAGGGAATTAAATAGCATGTTTTATCATTCAATATTTGGAAAAAGATATTTTTAATTTTTTAATATGTGCCACACTCAGAGTAAACTTTCAAATCATAACCATTCATCAATAATCATCAGATAACTATCTTGACTAACAAAGCAATTTTCAACCGTACAGGCGCAAAATTAACAATAATTTTGCATTGAAGAATAGTCCCATTGAAATGTCAACATAATTAAGTAATGAGGCTGTTTTTTTTGGTTGTCGATAGCAATACAATAGTTGTTATAACATTATTTGATGATACTAATATATCTTCTTTGTTGAAGATGCCAAAAGGTTCTCATAGCTAATTATTGATAAAGGAAGAATACTTCCATTAATTGGCGAATTTGTTATATTGGTATCCCATCCAACTGGACGCGGGTTTAAGATGGTGGTAACATGTGGTTTCCATACCGTATCTCTTTTTCCCATGTTTAAATATCCGGCTAACCAGTAAATGGTGTTATAAGCAATTGTATCATTTGATGCCGGTGTATTTGTATAATTAGAAGAACTTATTCCTACCCCCGACCATGGAAATTTGGCGCTATATATTTGATTATATTTAACAGAGATATTGCTGCCGCTGATTACTTGTATGCCGGCATATCCGGGGTTAACTAATATATTATTTTTTATGACTTGCCATGATGAATTACCTCCATCACCGGCCACTATACCGGCCATTCCCATTGATCCTGTATTCGTTCCCCCGCCCCTTATCCAGTTTCCGATAATTTGTATCGGGCTTGTTGGTATCCCATTGCACTGGTATAAACTTAAGCCATCACCCGCTCCAGGGTTGGGGTTAGTGCCGGCACCCAACACATCTTCACATTTATTGTAATTGATTTGGTTCCCACCTCCTGTGACGCCGTTAAACTGCACAAAATTACCTGCAGGAAACGGTCCCCGCATTTGCAAGAATTCATTATTTAAAACTTTAATGTTACTGCCGATATGAACAAATACACCCGCTGATACATTATTGAAAAAGCAACTATCTATCAATACGTTGGTGCAATTGTAAAGATATATTCCCTGCGATGAGGAGTTCATTAACTTACAGCGTGTGATATGAATATTTGAACAATTAAGCAGTGCGATGCAAGCTGCAGATTTTCCATTAATTGAATCCCCACTGATGGTAAGATTATTCTGTCCGATCAGATAAATAGGTTTTACCAAAGTATAAGCAATGCTTGAGCCTGATTGATTTGAAGTAGCTGATAGAGCTACTCCATCATATTTGTTGACCAAATGATTTGATGAGTGAGTATTAATGTCCTTACTGGCTGGATAGCCCAACTTATATATGTAAGAAACGGAAGAAAGCATAAAATATGCGAATAGTGGTAAAAAGGCACACTTAAGTGTACGATTTTTAGAATATTGGAACCTAAGTCTCATATGTTTGTTTGATTATAATTTGATACGATACAATTTCCATAAGGTTTCACTTTATATTACAGGCTGAACAGTATGAAATCGTATTGGCTTTTGTAAGAATTTCTTTGGAAAATAGAAAAGGTAAGAGTATCAGGAATATGAATATTGATGAAAGCGAAAACTTTAATAAGGTTGCCTTCGGCTTTGTGAAATACATCATATTAGTTTAAACTTAATAGTTGTACTATTACGGTAAAACGTCGAATAAGTTACATTTTCAAGTGTTTTTGCTGTAAGCAGGGAAGCTGATTACTAATTTACAGGCTATTTTTATGTTCAATTAGCCATACTTAATGTTCTATATTGCATACTGTTATATCTTTAAACGCATTCATTTTCTAATGAAATTATCAAGAAAGTAGTGTATTAATTACAATAAGCTATTCCAAATAGTTGTAATTTTTCAATTCTCACATTTTATTTCGATCAAAAAGAAATCTTACCATGTATAAATTTACTCATGTGGGGAGTTTATTACCCAGCCGCTGGAATCCTATTTTGTGCTGAAATATCTTTAAACAATGGCTTTATTCGAAAAACAAGGCTCATTTGAGTATAATAAGTATATGAATAATAGCTAAAACTGAAAATGTGGGGATAAAACAAGGGGAATGAATTTTAATGCATAGTTATTGCATATCAATTATCACAATCCTACAAAAGAAGAATATGGTACACAGATACAAACAGTTCTATAACGCAATCAATCTAACCTTAGATTATCTGTTACTCAACATTTCGTTGATAGTTGTTTATAATGTTTTAGATCATTCATTAGTATCATGGATGAACAATAAAAATTATTTGCCGGTAGTTTTGGTATTTAATCTTATATGGCTCTTATCATCTAATATCACCAGTCTATATAATTCAGTTTCAGATATTGATATAAAAGTTTATCACAGCGTTATCAAAACCTATTTGTTGTATTTAAGCTTAATATGTGTCATCATATTACTGGTTATCGGAACAAAATCATATTTTATCACTCAGGAATATTTGTTTTACTCAATGTCATTATTTGGTGTTTTATTGGGGGTTTGGAAAATATTCTTTTTTATAATAAGAAAAAGCGAACGTGTACTGTTAAGCAATTCACGCAATGCTATTATAGTAGGCGCCAGCCGTGCCGGTAATGAATTATATGACCAGTTTAGCAATAAAGTACTTAAAGGATACAATCTGTTAGGATTTTTTGATGATGATCCGTCAAGGGTTTCTCAGCAGCACCTGTACCTGGGTAACACCAGTCTGTGTATGGATTATGTACTTAAAAATAATGTTGAGGAAATATTTTGTGCACTGCCGTATTCTGAACATAAAACTATTGAGCGTTTAATGTCAGATTCTGACAAGAACCTTATCAGGTTTAAAATTGTACCTGAATATCATGAATATTTCAAAAACACTTCTTACCTGCAAAATTTAGGTAATATTCCAATCTTATCTGTAAGGGCAGAACCTTTAGAAAATATATTAAACAGGGCGATCAAACGTATATTTGATATTGTATTCTCGGTATTGATCATCGTGTTTGTTTTCAGCTGGTTGTTCCCTATCCTTGCTTTGTTAATCAAGTTGGAATCAAAAGGCCCTATATTCTTTACACAATCACGTTCAGGGCGCGATAACAACGCCTTTAAATGTTACAAATTCAGAAGTATGCGGGTTAATAAAGAATCTAATCATGTACAAGCTACATTAGGAGATCCGCGTATTACCAAATTAGGTACGTTTATGCGCAAAACTAGTCTTGATGAATTACCTCAATTCTTTAATGTACTGATAGGTAATATGTCAACAGTGGGTCCGCGTCCGCACATGCTGAGCCATACTGAACAATACTCAAGCCTTATAGATCAATTCATGGTACGTCATTTCATGAAGCCAGGGATTACCGGATGGGCGCAGATCAATGGCTTACGCGGTGAAACCAAAACAACTGAAGCTATGCTTGAGCGTGTTGAGGCCGATGTATGGTACCTTGAGAATTGGACCTTCCTGCTTGACACTAAAATTATATTTTTAACCATCTGGAAATCAATCACCGGCGACAAAAACGCTTATTAATATTCTAAATCTAATACCTTAGTCTCAAACCCTCATTTTAAGCACGTATATAAATGCTTGAAGTGAGGGTTGTCCATTTTACAACACCCTTAACAAGATCTACTACCATATTACTTCCCATAGGTCAGCAATGCCATCAATAGTAAAAGCCATTTGTCTCTGATACCTGACTCCAGAATCCCAGCTTATTCCGCCATGTATCTAATTAATGGGGTATAAATTTATATTGTGTAAGGTGTAGTTGCTTATTTATATAAATTGGCTGACATCTTATTAATAAAAAAACAGCCGGCAGATATAAATCTGCCGGCTGTTTTGTATCATATTAAAGATAACCAAGTATTAGCTTCGGCTAAGCGTTAATTTTTTACTATCAAAAGAATCTATTAGTTGTTTTGATTGTTTGATATTACCACGCGATGAGGCTCCAAAAAGAATACTCTCAACCCCATCTAATGAACAAACATATTCAAGTGCCTCCTTTGGCGGAATAGCGCCTGCGGCAAACACCTGCATGGCAATTAATCTGCATCGCTTTTCGGCAATTACTTTTTCATATACCGGAATACCACCCGACATCCGAAAGCCGATCTTATTAACCGAGGCACAAATTATTGGATTACTGATTCCGCGACCTTCCAAAGTGTTTAGTAGAAATGGCAGGTTCATGGTAATAAACCCAGCTTCGGCGTTATATTTTTCTTTTACATAATTATGAAAGCCTACTAAAATATCTGTCATCCCTAATCCCAGCAGCATATCAGTAATTACATTCTGCAGAAAAATTACTGGAGTTGATATCCCTTTAAACATCTTTAATTCAGCATCGATCAACAATTCCATCATTTTAATAAAGTCCTTCTTTACAAAGGCCATACTGCCCCTTGCAAATGCACTTATTAAATTGCCCGGCACATACTGTTTTATAGTCCCCATTACACCCAACTCTGTTACGGCATTGGCATATTTATGTGCATAAGGCATGCAAGGGTATATTTTAAAATCAGCATATTTTTCATTCCCTCTTATAGTCTTGCATATTTCCGCTATCCGGTCATGTGTAGTACACATAAAAGTATCAATGCCTTCCTCAATTGCAATATTTAATACATCCAGTATGGCTTGGTTATCCTTAAATTTAATTGATTGTGCACGTGATTTTTCATCAGAGCTGTGATTTATACCGAAAAATTGATTGTCTCCAAAAATTACTCTTTCCATTTTTCCTATTGGCTATCCTGTAATAATAATGCAACAAGCTCATCAGTATAAGTCGCACTTTCAAATGAACTGATATTGTTTAATTTTTTTGATTTAATACAATCAATAAAATGATCTAATTGTGCAGTGTATTCTTCACCTCTTAAATAGAAATCTACATTCTCAATAAAATCTGTTATGTACTTTGTTGTCCAGCCTGCTTCCATGCCCAAAGCTTTATTATCATCCTTCAGGTAAATTTTCAATTCAGAAGCATCAACTATAATTTTTCCTTTCTTTCCAAGTATGGTTAATTGTGTACTCATTTTTCTGTAAGTATCATCGCTCCAATTAACAGATAATTGACCTGATAGGCCGTTTTGAAGTGTTAAGTTCGAGTAAACCGCATCTTCTACTTCAGTGGAGTAAATACTTTTTAGCTGAGTTCCGCTAACTTTAACGGGTTTGCCCAGGATATAACTTATCAGGTCAATTGTATGCGAGGCATAGTCATACAGACAGCCCCCACCCTCTCCTTTCCTGGTACGCCATGAAGTTACCTTTTCCTTTACCACCACAGGCCCGTATGATTCTCCTATAAAATGATAGAGTTCGCCAATTATATTAGAGGCCAGCAATCTTTTAACTTCATTAAATGTCCATACAAACCTGTTATGATAACCAGCCTGGTTCACTAATTTTAATTCAACAGCTTTTTTAGCTAATAATTTAGCTTCGTCAACATCAAGTGAAAATGGTTTTTCGCAAAAAACGTTAATATTCTTATTCAATGCATAGGATACCATTTCAGTATGATATTTAGTTGGACAGGCAATTATTACGCATTCTAATTGCATGGTATCGATCATCTTCTTATAATCGGTAAAACATTCAAAACGGGTATATTTTTTAAACATATCAATCATTATTGAAGATATGTCACACACTGCCACTAAATTAACATCGGGATGTGCGCCCAAAATCGCGCAATGCGAGATACCCATTTTACCTAAACCTATTATTCCGGCTCTAATCATTATATTTTCTTAAATCTAAATAATACCAACAAAAAATCCTTAATGAAAGCCATTTGATTTGACGTATTACGTTTCAATATCTCTGGCCGCATAAATATCCTGATAAACCATTCTAACCGTAATTTTATCCAAATTTTTGCAGGCCTCTTACTATTCCCGGCATACCAATCAAACACATTACCTATCGTTGATATAATGGATACATTTAAAAACTCTTTATTTTCATAGGCCCATTTTTCCTGCTTAGGGGCCGTAAGCCCGACAAATAAAACATCAGCTGCAAATCTATTAATTATATCTCTGCTCATTTTATTATCATCTTCAGTAAACTCATCTTTAAACGGCGGTGAATAATACCCTGCTGTAACGTTAGGATATTCAACTGCCAACCTTGTTTTAATTTTTAATAACGTTTGCTCACTTGATCCGAAGAAGAAACATCTGCCAGAGTTTTGATTTAATTTTTCAATAAAGAAGTCGAAACAATCTTGTCCCGCTATTTTTTTAATATTCTTACCGTTTAAAAAAATAGAAGCGAATGCTACTCCTATCCCATCCAAAACTAATATATCACTATTTTTTAAAGCAGCCTCAAATCTTTTATCTTTTAGTGCTAAACCATAAGAATTAGGGCTAAACGTATTAATTAATATTTTCCCCGAAAAATCCAGGTCGGATAACCTTCCACAAAAAACATTAAATCCCATAACGGGTAAACACCTATTATCAAGCATTATTTATATACGTATTATAAAGCACTACTTATACTGCCTTTTTGGTTATTTAGTTATATTAATTAGCCAACATTGCAATAAAAAAATCATTACACTAACTATTATTGTATTAATTGTCCAAAAAACTAATCCAATCCTTTATACTTTTAGCTTCTTTATCTTTGTGATTTTCTATATCATAATGATCAAATAATACTCCTGATGAATCAAAATCGGGATGAATCATAAGCTCCATAATTTGTTTAGTGTTTAATGAATTGGGATTCTTTAAGAACCTGGGAACATTTTCAAACAGATCAGAGTAATTAATATGATTTGCTTTAAAAATACCATTTATATATTTTCTGTAATAAAACTTCAAATAACTATTCTCCTGGTATGTTTGGGCCAGTCTAATTTTTAATTCATGGGATTTTGCGGCTTCTAAAAAAAGTTTATAAAAACAAGGTAAGGCGTGCGTATGGTAATGGGAATCTAAGTGAATAATAGGAATTTTACTTGCCTTTGCTTTAATTATTTGGGCATTTATCTCCCTGGAAAATGCGGATTTAGCTTCATTACTCAAAAATGCATACTTCCTGTTTACCTTGCTATTATCCCAATTGCCATTTTCATCCAAATATAAAGTCTGGTTAAAATTTGTGATTGGCTTCCCTTCAGATAAATTAACGTGTACCCCTACATTATGTATAACGGGGTTTGCGTGAAACATATCTACAGCTTCTTCAAAAAAAAAATCATTGGTCATAAGCGAAGTGCTGTTGATATATCCCTGTTCAAAACAATATAAAATAGCTCTGTTGACTGAGGTTCTAAATCCAAAATCATCAGCATTAACAATTATATTATTAGGGATATTCATATATTTTAATAATTATAAATATTATTCATACAATCAAACAGACTCCTGAATTTATCGTTTTTTAATTAAAAATTTAATTAAACAAGTATATAAAAGTTTATTAATTTAGGGAAACCGAAAAGATAAAAAACATAATCAGGATTTATTAGGCAAAATGTTTTAGGCAGAAGCAATCTGTCAAAAACATTTAATTAACTGAATATTGCTTTTATAACCAAATACAGCTGGCATTCCCTGTATGGCGATTATTTTTTCTGTAATCATCACCTTAAAAAACGGCAATTATACCCTATGATAAAAATAAACTTAATAATTAATGTGTTTTTAGCTAAAATTAACCTAAAAACAAGCTAACATTTGCAACGATGTAACGTAAACAGCGACTTATTGTGATTCAGGGTCTTTTTAATTTTACATCACATTAATGATGCATAAGAATTATGTCAGGCAAATGGAAACTATCGTTGATAGTTTTGCAAAAATTTAATTATTGGTATAAAATAGTTTATTCGGTATCATTATTGCTAAATTGGATTTAGGTCGTTTTTATTAATGTTTTGAAGGTATTGTCAAAAGATGCTCTGTAAAAGGAGAATATTACTGTTTATTAAAAATTTATTTATTTTCGTTTCGATATCCATTGAATTCTCCGGCTTTGTAGTTGAGAATGAGGGTATATGGATATTATTCTAATTTATTACAACGATGTTGCAATCAGTTTTATCAGATGAAGAGTCTTTTGATGTAGAAATAGGATACTGGCGTGAGAAGCTGCAGGGCTTGGTACCCCTGTTGCTGAATACAGATTATGCCAGGCCCGGCTCAGCAAACAATAGCAAGGCATCAATTGAATTCTTTATTGATAAGAAACTAAGCGGGGAATTGAAGTTGTTAGGTAGAGAACAGACTGCCAGCCTGTTTACCGTACTACTATCTGCTTTCAAGGTATTATTATTCCGTTATAGTAACCAGGAGGATATTTGCGTGGGTAACGCCATAACCGGCCGGCTTGATGGTGGTATAAATGTATTGGCCCTGCGTAGCGGGCTTAATGGGGAGGACAAGTTCACCGATTTGCTAAAACGGGTAAATATTACCACAGTTGAGGCATATAAGCACCAGGGGGTACCATTTGAAAAAGTGGTTAATAGCCTGCCTGATAAAAATCCACTGTTTAATGTGATGCTTTTGTTGATAAATGATGGAGGAGTCAATTCTTTGGAATCCTCATCCTCTCCTCTTGAAACGACCACTTACGATTTATCATTAATCTTAGAAGAGAGTGAATCGGGCATCAAGGGCAAGCTGGAATATGCATCAGGCTTGTACCATGCCGAAACGATCAGCCGCATGGCAGGACATTACCAGACTTTGCTGAGCT